>UMHZ01048222.1_pt1 | contig 26897 bp, 29 predicted proteins | sample 1965671 | NCBI WGS metagenome assembly UMHZ01 (sample SAMEA4836111, study PRJEB28245) | human gut metagenome | biome: gut microbiome; material: fecal sample | place: Denmark | collected 2008 | reverse complement strand
TCATTATTATGAATAGCATGTGTTGAATATCCCAACTTCTTAAGGTCATACGCCATTGACTCACATACCTTTGATTTCATAATTGTCCTGTAAGGATATTCCCCCGGACCGAAATCATCAATATTAATACCAGTCTGTACTTCAAACTCAGTATTACATGTTCCAGCTCCAAAACATGGGACTGACAGATATCCTGATGAATATTCAGATATCAGCTTCTGATAATTAGGCAGTGGATTTTCTGATAAACTTATTCCTTTTACATGTGTCGGATCAAAGAATGACTCAAGCTGCACAAAGATTATATTAGGTGTCTTATCATTAGCCTCCGGTTCAACATCATCCAGATCTTTCTTTAAAGACTCCATATACTCTTCTGAATATTCTCCAGATTTTTTAATTCCTCTATCCAATACACTGCTTACGAAGCAATGACTGAAGCCATACTTCTTATATGCCTGTGCAAGATTTCCGTAATGGCTTTCTACTGTACCTGTAAAAAGAAGAGTCATACCCATTCCATATGCAGCAAGAAACACAAGTACAAGCTGTACAACAGCATATGCATAAAACTTCGTTCTTTTTATTGTCACCTCTATCTTAGGTGCTTTTTTCCACAAAAAAACAAGTCCGACAATAACCGCAACAACTAACAGTGCTATTAATATTATCTGAAGTATACTGACATATAATCCAGCTACTTTAATTGCATCTTTAATAAGATAAAAATCCATAGCCGTAAACGGCGTTTTTCTTGAGGATAATATTATAAAATTAGTCAATGACAACCCTATCCATACAACCGAAATTACACAATATGCAAATATCCTTCGTGTAAAAAACAATGCGATTGTCATAGTTGTCATTATAATTAATGTATTATATATAAATATAACCGGATGCATAAATGGGAATGCAAGTCCCATTATTCCTCTTCTGTTAAAACATTCAACCACCAATTCCAGTACAAGCGAGTATACTGCTGTATGAACCAGATCATAGGTCCAAATCTTCTGTAAAAAGGTTTTAACTTTATTCATAATGATTGTACGCCCCTTTTGTGCTAATTGTTTTTAATAGCCTCCAATACATCTCTTGTTTTATTTTTTAATTTGGCACTTGCCGTTCTTGATAACAATATAGAAGAACCATACTGTTTTGCCTCAGCCTTATTGCCACATTCAACCGCCAGACTTGTGAGCAGATAATATATAGTCATCTCATCCATTCCCGCTATAGGCGGATACTCTGTCTCTAACGCCTGCTTAAAGCCCCTATAAGCATCTTCTAAATATTCGTGCTCATAGTTATAGTATTTGTCAATATCAGACTGAGAAGCCCCATTAGCCTTAGCCTCTTCAATTTCTCCCCTGTAAAGCCAGGCAAGCTTAAGACAAAGATATGCACTTTCACTTATCTTGCCACCTGTTACCATTTCTGTAAGCATTGCCATCTTGCAGCGCCTTACAGCTCTTTCATACGAATAGGTTTCAGTTTCATTCTCCTTTGCCTTAAATCTTGGCTCCACATTTTCACGTATTGCCTTTCTCTGCTTAGGTGTAAGATGACCGTAATTACGCTGCGCGGCAGCATACCCACAATGAGGGCAGAGTATTATGTCATATTTGCATGTATCTATACCCTCATATAAAGGCTTCAGCACCTCATCTGTACCGATAAATCTGGCTTTACCGGTTCTTACCTGCTTTGTTTTAAATTCCTTCCCGCATACATCACATTTGATTGTCTTATCGAAAATATAATCTGTTTCCTTCTTTTGTCCAATACCTTCCATCAGGATAACCTCACTATTTCTGTAATTTGAATGAACTCTTAAGTGAAACTATCCTGTTAAATATAGGCTTACCCGGCTCTGAGTCTTTATTATCAACACAGAAATAGCCATTTCTTACAAACTGGAATTTATCTTCACTTACAGCTTTCATAAGCTCTGGTTCAAGATAGCACTCTGTAAGAACAGTCTTAGAGTTAGGGTTAATATTCATAGAACCATCTTCTTCGTTATAAACACCCTTTTCTTCATCTACGATATTCTCGTATAATCTGACTTCTGCTTTACAGCCTTCTGTAGCAGAAACCCAGTGTATAGTTCCCTTAACCTTGCGGCCTGTAAAGTTACCGCCCTTAGTTTCAGGATCATAAGTACAATGTACTTCAATAACCTTTCCGTTCTCGTCCTTGACAAAATCTGTGCATGTAACAAAATATGCATTCATAAGACGCACTTCGTTGCCAGGGAAAAGTCTGAAATATTTCTTAGGAGGCTCTTCCATAAAGTCCTCTCTCTCAATATAAAGTTCCTTAGTAAATGGAACTTTTCTTGTTCCCATTTCTGGGTTCTCCTGATTATTAGCCACTTCCATGTATTCAACCTGACCCTCAGGATAATTATCAATAACAAGCTTAACAGGATCAAGAACAGCCATCATTCTCTTAACCTTAAGCTTCAAGTCTTCTCTTATACAATATTCAAGCATTGGATATTCAACTGAGCCCTGTGCCTTAGTAACACCAACAAGTTCAACAAACATCTTAATAGCTTCAGGAGTAAATCCTCTTCTTCTTAGCGCAGCAATAGATACAAGTCTTGGATCATCCCATCCGTCAACAACTCCATCTTCTACAAGCTTCTTGATATATCTCTTACCTGTTACAACATTAGTAAGGTATAACTTGGCAAATTCAATCTGTTTAGGATTCTCCTCTGGAGATGTCTTATATCCTGTCTCAATTACAACCCAGTCATAGAGAGGTCTGTGATCCTCGAACTCAAGTGTACAGATAGAATGTGTTATTCCCTCCACTGCATCCTCAATAGGATGTGCAAAATCATACATAGGATATATGCACCACTGATCTCCTGTTCTGTGATGTGTCATATGTGCAACTCTGTAAATAACAGGATCTCTCATGTTAATATTAGGAGATGCCATATCAATCTTTGCTCTTAAAACCTTAGTTCCGTCTGCATATTTTCCTTCCTTCATCTCTTCAAAAAGCTGAAGGTTCTCTTCTACAGAACGGTTTCTGTATGGACTTTCCTTTCCAGGTTCAGTAAGAGTTCCTCTGTACTGTCTTATCTCCTCAGCAGACAAATCATCTACATAAGCCTTTCCCTTCTTGATAAGCTTTATGGCTGCTTCATACATCTGTGGAAAATAATCAGATGCAAAAAGCACATCTCCATTCCACTTGGCACCGAGCCACTCAACATCTGCCTTAATTGAATCTACGAATTCAACCTTTTCCTTGGTAGGATTAGTATCATCAAATCTCATATTGAACTGTCCACCATATTCCTTTGCCAGTCCATAGTTTAATAATATAGACTTAGCATGTCCAATATGAAGATATCCGTTAGGTTCTGGTGGAAATCTTGTAATGACCTTCTTACAATGGCCACTCTCAATATCCTTATCTATAATCTGCTCAATAAAGTTCTTAGAAAGAGCTTCGTTTTCCATGATTTATCCTCCTGTTTTCGTATTTAAAAGGTAAAGATTATTGTACCCCAAATTCTTATATAGTTCAACCTGTTGTTTAATTATACTGATCCTTATTCATTATAATGTCATACAGCATTTCTACAGTTTCTCTTATCTGTTTGCCCTGCTCATTAAGCGTTATATCCGCATATTTCTTATATAAGGCAACCCTGTCTGCGTATATTTCTTCCACTGTTGTCTTTCCATTAGACACAACGCCTCGCTCTTTAAGGCTTCCAAGTCTTTCCTCGAGCGATTCCGGTGGAAGTTCAAGATAAACCACAGTACCAATATCCTTAAAATGTTCCATTGCCTCTTTTCCATATACAGCACTCCCACCAGTTGCAATAACCGTGTGGTGCGGACTGATTGAACAATTCACTTCATTTTCAATCTGTATAAATCCTGCATCTCCATGCTTTTCAATTATTCTTTCAAGAGTCATTCCCTCTCTTTGCTGAATAACAAGATCCGAATCAATGAATCCAAATCCTATCTTCTTGGCAAGTACTACTCCAAGCGAACTTTTTCCGCTTCCCGGCATTCCTATAAGTATAATATTATTCATGTGTACCTCCATATGCCTGAGATTTATCTTGTACAGCAGTCGTACATTTCCTTAAGCTCATCAACTGTAAATGTATAATGTGAATTACAGAAGTGACAGTTAACCTCAATTGGCTCACCATCATCAATCATCTTCTGGATTTCTTCTTTTCCTACACTGATAACAGCCTTGCTTACTCTGTCCTTAGAACAGTTACAGTAAAACTTTGTTGGTATAGTATCAAGAATCTCAAGCTCCATATCCCCAAGAATATGTTCCAGAATCTGTTCAGGAGTCATTCCTTCCTCCAGCATGGCTGTAACAGACTTAATCTCCTTAATTCTTGCCTCAAGCTTATCTATAAATTCATCCGTTGCTCCCGGCATAAGCTGGATAATAAATCCTCCAGCCTGCTCAACAGTATTATCCTTATTCATAAGAACGCCAAGTCCTACAGAAGATGGAACCTGCTCACTGTTAGCAAAATAATAAGTAAGGTCATCTGCAATCTCACTTGTAATAAGAATAGTATCACCGACATATGGCTCTTTAAGTCCAATATCCTTAATTACGCTTAATACACCAATTCCTACCGCATCTGCAATATCAAGCTTTCCATCCTTAAGCGGAAGCATAACCTGTGGATTGCCAACAAATCCCTTAACCTCCCCCTTAGGATTAGCTGTAACAGTCATACTCCCGATTGGACCATTGCCCTTTATCTGTACAGTAAGAATATCCGCATCATTTTTCATCATTGTGCCCATCATCGCACCACCTGTAAGAAGTCTTCCAAGTGCAACAGTTGCAATAGGACTCATGTTATGTCTTTCTTTTGCTTCTTCAACAAGCCCTTTAGTTGTAGCAGCAAATGCTCTTACCTGTCCACCTGCCGCTGTGGCTCTAACAATATAATCACCCATAATTATCTCCTTATTATTTCTCAATCACAAAATATAATCTTTCCGACTTATCGTCAGGCATATCCTTAGTAAATGCATTATACACATTTTTCACGGTAAGTCCAGCCTTATTAGCTGCACCTGTAACCTCATCTATAGTAAAGCCATGCTGATAGTGCTGTTCTTCAAATCTGTCAAATGTACCATCCTCATTCTTAACAAACACAGCAAGCTCATATTCATTATTGCGTTCTTCCTCATCATAATAGTTGTCCCATATAAATGCGGAATCTTCCCTGTTCTCAGCATATGTATTCTCAGCAAGTATATCCCTAAAGAAATGTATTGTCTTTAAATCAAATATAAATACACCGCCTTTTTTAAGGTTCTCACTAACACATGCAAATACACTTTCAAGGTCAGGAACAGATGTAATATAATTCATGGAATCCCCTATACTTATCATACCGTCTACTTCATAAGGCACTTCGAAATCCCTCATATCCTGACATGTATATATAACCTGCGAACCCTCTTCAAATGTTTTCTCGGAAGCAATAGACAACATATCTTCAGACATATCAAGTCCAACACAGTCATAGCCTTCCTTAGCAAGCATTCTTGTAACAGTTCCTGTTCCACAGCCCAATTCAAGCACTGATGAATCACCTGACACGCCATTTTCCTTAAGGAGAGCAATCATGTACTGTCCCCATTCCTCATATGGAATATTATCCATATACTCATCATAAACATATGCAAAGCCTGTATATGCATCCATTATAATTACCTCTTATCATTCCTATACTTAACATTAAAATGACCTGCCATTATCTGGCAGGTCTTAGTGTTTAAAAGCTATGCATTCTTTCCACAGCACTGCTTATATTTCTTTCCGCTTCCGCATGGGCATGGATCATTTCTTCCGATTTTCTTGCCCTTAACAACAGTTCCAGAAAGTTTCTGCTTCTTGTAAAGGTCTTTTCTTGTCTGCTCATCAAGAAGGTTATCCCACTGTGGCAATTCATAAAGCCAGTCAGCCTTGCAGCCTACCATGTTATAATAAAGTTTTTCCTTGTCATAATCAAGACTAACTTCTGTATTCTCATCCATAGTTTCAATTGGATTAGGAGTCTTTAAGCTGTCATTGATACCATCAAGGAATCCTGTCATAAGAAGCACCTCAACGCCAAACTTCTCTGCTAATTCTTTAACAGTTCCTTTAACTACTGTATCAGGATTGGCAAGAATCTGTTCGTAAATTGCCTTCTCCTGATTAAAATATGAACCCCAGAATTCTGAAGCGTTCTTCTGATCCATCTCTGTCTCGTATGCGAGTTTTCTCCATGTTTCTAATAATGCCATGTCTGATTGTTACCTTTCAAAATATTAATTATGTGTACTGGTTGTATGTATAACCAGATGAGTATGAATACAGTCCATTAGATGTATAAGAATTCTTAGTAGATAATTCTGATAACTGTGATACTGCATTACCATATATAGTTGAAGCCTTGGCAGATATTGTCTGTCCAAATGATCCGGAATCCTTGAATACCGACTTAACCACAGCCATATCTGAAGCCTTTAACTTATCCTCGTCTACCGTCAGCTTATTATCTGAGCCGACAGATATACCAATCTTCTTAAGAAGATCAGCATTAGCCCTTGTATAATTCACCATATTAGATGCACTGTTAAGCACATATCTGCTTGAAGAATCTGCTGTAGATGATACTAAAGAATTATAATCCTTAACAAATGAAGATACTGCCTTTGCAATCTTATCAGTATCATATTCTTTAGCTGTATTGCCATCTTTATCTGTCTTATCAACTTTAGACCACAGAGAGTACTTCTTAAGTTCTGATGCTGAATCCACAAGTGATGCTGCGTTGTCTCTGTTTACCGTCGCATTATTCTTCTGTATATCAATACTCTGTACCTTACCGGTATTCTTATTGGCAACCGCACCATCCGTTGATTCAGAAGCCTGATTGCTGTAATACTTCCTCATCAGTTTGCTATAAGAGCCATTCTTTATTGAATTATAAGTTGTAAAATCAATGCCATATGACAATGATGTTCCACTAGACGAATTATTAAGTCCTGCGAACAATGCTGATATTGTACTGGCATTATAAGCATTAATTGACATATGCATACCTCCTTGTCTATTGATTCTGTTCCCTAATAGTTACATCGGCCTCCATGCCTCATTTAATTATAACATTTTTTATCTGTTACGCAACATTTTTATAAATAACTTGAGTGGCATGCCAATGTAATGTATATTATTAAGTATCTGACATTGGAGGTCTTATTCATGAAACGATTAAAACGATTTGCTGCATTAACTGCAGTCATACTCTGGGGCATAATGATAATCGCCACTTTAATACTTGCATTCATAGACAATGAGGCATGTCATAAAGTATTTACAGGTCTGCTCTTCACAGACATTGTGTTTCCTGTTGTAATATATGCAATGACACTTGTATACAAGATTCTTTCAGGAAGGAATAAGCAGTAATTTTACTGCCTTCCTTCCATAATCTTAATTGTAGCGCTTGTTCCGAGTCTGTCAGCTCCTGCATCTATCATGGCAGCTGCTGTGTTGTAATCTCTTATTCCACCTGCTGCCTTAACCTTACACTTTCCTTCTACGTGAGCTTTCATAAGTGCAACATCACTTATTGTTGCACCACCTGTAGAGAATCCTGTTGAAGTCTTGACGTAATCAGCTCCTGCCTTAACAGACAGTTCGCACGCCTTAATTTTCTCCTCATCTGTAAGAAGACAGTTCTCAAATATAACCTTTAAAACTTTTCCCGCACATGCATCCCTTACTGCTTTAATATCCTCATACACAGCATCATATTCGCCTGCTTTAAGAAGTCCTACAGGAATAACCATATCAATCTCATCCGCACCATCTTCTACGGCTTTCTTAGTCTCATAAGCCTTAACATCTGTGCTCATGGCTCCTAACGGAAAACCAACTACAACACATGTCTTAACATCACTTCCACAAAGACATCCCTTTGCAAATGCTGTATATACCCCATTAACACATACTGATGCAAAATCATACTTTTTTGCATCTTCACATAATGTACGGATATCATCCTTAGTCGCTTCTGGCTTTAAGTTAGTGTGGTCAAAATATTTATTAAACTTCATATATCCCTCCTTGTTTTGCGAAGCAAAATCCATGTGCTTATTGTAAGCACATTCCCCTCAGGTGAGGAGAGAGCTTTACCTCCAATTACCTATAAAAAGACCGTATCTGCAAAACTGTTGTACTGCAGATACGGTAATGTTAAATGTTATTATTTAGAAAAATTACTCTTTCTGTGGATAATCTCATGTCTTCCTGGACCATTAGATACCATTGTGATAGGAGCTTCAATCTCCTGCTCAATAGTTTCAATATAGTTACGGCACTCTACAGGAAGCTCTTCATAGTTAGTAATTCCTCTGATGTCTGACTTCCAGCCTGGCATAGTCTTTAATACCGGCTTAGCCTTCTCAAGCTGTGGAGTAGTTGGGAAATCCTTAGTAATCTTACCGTCTATCTCATATCCTACGCACATTGGAATCTCATCAAGATATCCGAGTACATCAAGAACTGTAAGAGCAACCTCTGTTGTTCCCTGCATTCTTACACCATAACGTGTAGCAACTGCATCGAACCATCCCATTCTTCTAGGACGGCCTGTTGTAGCTCCGAATTCACCGCCGTCGCCGCCTCTGCGTCTGAGTTCATCTGCCTCATCGCCAAAGATTTCACTTACAAATGCTCCGGCACCAACTGCTGAAGAATATGCCTTAACAACTGTAACAACATCAGTAATTGATGCAGCCGGAATACCAGCACCAATAGCACCATAAGGAGCTAATGTTGATGATGAAGTTACCATTGGGTATATACCATGGTCAGTATCCTTAAGAGAGCCTAACTGACCCTCAAGTAAGATCTTCTTTCCGTCTTTAAGTGCCTGATGTAAAAATGCTGATGTATCACATACATATGGCTCAACCATCTCTTTATATTCCATAAGAGTATTGAATATCTCTTCTTCGTTAAGAAGTGGCTGATGATAGAGATGTTCAAGCATAACATTCTTTAATGTACATACATTGGCAATCTTTTCCTTGAGTTCCTGCTCGTCTCCGAATAATTCATTAACCTGGAAACCAATCTTAGCATACTTATCTGAATAGAATGGAGCAATACCTGACTTGGTAGAACCAAATGATTTTCCAGCAAGTCTTGCTTCTTCATATGTATCAAATGCAACATGATAAGGCATAAGAATCTGTGCCCTGTCTGATACAAGAATCTTAGGCATTGGTACATTACGGTCTGTAAGGCTCTTTAATTCCTTAACAAGATATGGAATATTAAGAGCTACGCCGTTGCCAATGACACTTGTTGTATGGTTATAGAAAACTCCCGAAGGTAAAAGATGAAGCGCGAACTTTCCATAATCATTAATAATAGTATGTCCCGCATTAGCTCCTCCCTGGAATCTTACGATGATGTCTGATTCTTCGGCAAGCATATCAGTAATCTTACCCTTTCCTTCATCACCCCAGTTAGCACCTACAATAGCTTTTACCATAGCGTCCTCCAATCTGTTTTAAAAAACACAAACATTAAATTAAGCTATTGACGGGAATTGAACCCGTGACCTCTTCATTACCAATGAAGTGCTCTACCCCTGAGCTACAATAGCATGTGTCTTAACACACCTATTCATAATATTATAGGTTGGTTATTTTGTCAACTTTATTCCTTATCCTTTGTATAGCATTATCTATAGATTTTGGCGGCTTATCAAGCATCTGCGCAATAGCTATATAATCTTTGCCAGACATATATAATTCCAGCACATTTTTCTCAAAACCACTTAGCACACTGTATAATTTATCTTCTAAACTTTCAGCATTTTCCTGATCAATAAAAAGCCTTTCCGGATTCTGTTCCTTATCAGACTTTAGTACATCCACCAGCTTTACCTGAGAATCATCCTCAGGATTAACCGGTTCATCAAAGGAAACATATGTATTAAGTGGCGTATTCTTCTTTCTGTTAGAAGCTGTAACTGCATTAAGAATCTGCCTGTTTATGCACATTCCAGCAAATGTCATGAAAGAAGCATCCTTTTGCTTATCATAGTCACGGACAGCCTTATAAAGGCCTATCATTCCCTCCTGGATTAAATCATCACTGTCTCCGCCGGCAAGAAACATGGCCTTGGCTTTCTTCCGCACTATATACTTATATCTTTCAAATATGCACTCGATTGCCTGCTCATTGCCTGCACGGTACATATCAATAAGTTCTTCATCAGGATAATCTTCCAAATGCTTCATAAAAACGGCTATGCCTTTCTAAATCTATTTTCACGTTTTTCTTAGTTAAGTCTCTGACGGACTATTTCGTATGCAAGAACACCTGCTGCAACTGAGGCATTCAAGGAATCAATGTCACCCTTCATAGGTATTGATGCTATGAAATCACATTTGTCCTTAACAAGACGGCTTACGCCATTGCCTTCATTACCTATAACAAGACCGATAGGACCTTTAAGGTTAAGATTATACATTGTCTCTCCACCCATATCAGCACATACGAACCAGAGTCCCTGCTTCTTAAGTTCCTCAATTGTCTGTGAAATATTAGTAACCTTGGCTACAGGTGTGTAATTAATTGCACCTGCTGATGTCTTGGCTACAGTTGCTGTAAGTCCGACAGCTCTTCTCTTAGGGATGATAACACCATGCGCTCCTGCAAGGTTGGCAGTTCTTATAATAGCGCCAAGATTATGAGGATCTTCTATCTCATCAAGAATGAATATAAATGGATCTTCACCCTTTTCCTTAGCTGCTGCAAGTATATCATCAACCTCTGCATATTCATAAGCTGCTCCAATAGCAACAACGCCCTGATGATGTCCTGTTCCTGCAAGCCTGTCAAGTCTCTCTTTATCAACATAATTGATAATTGCATCTGTTTTCTTTGCTTCCCTGACAATACTCTTTATTGGTCCGTCCTGACAGCCATCAAGAATAAAAAGCTTATCAATTGTTTTGCCAGAGCGGAATGCCTCTAAAACAGCATTTCTTCCCTGAAATGTTAATTCATTGTATCTCATATATTTCTCCTTAATATTAACAAAGCAGAATCCAGTTATCCATTACAGATATGGATTCTGCTTTGCCGGCTCTACTTTAACTCAAGGCTTTCCAGTCCTGCTTTAACCAGTTCCATCATCCGCTCATACTGCCCGCTAAGATACAGATATCCCATAAGAGCCTCAAAACCCGTTGCTCTTCTGTAATCCCCAATGCTTGCATTCTTGGCAGATGTGTATGACTTTGCATTACGTCCTCTCTTATACACAGCTTCCTCATGTTCACTGAGCATTGGCTCTATTACACCTATCATGGCAGATTGAGATTCAGCCTTAACAATACTGCTCGTTTTCTTGTTAAGCTTATTAACCTGCATATTCCCCTGTTCTATAACCCATGTCTTAATGACAAGGTCATATATGCTGTCCCCGATATATGCAAGAACAAGAGGTGATAACTGCGAAGGCTCTGTATGCTTCATATCCAGGCCTTCATATATGCATTTTACAAGGTCGTTATCTAGGCTCTGCTCCATCTTACGCCCTCTCTTGTATCATTAAGAACAATTCCCTTTGCTAATAACTCATCTCGAATTTCATCAGCTCTTGCAAAATTCTTATCTTTTCTTGCCTGCTGTCTCTCGGCAATAAGTGCCTCGATATCCTCATCAAGCATTTCTTCCTTCTTGTCTGTCTTAAGTCCAAGAATATCTGTGAGAGTTGTAATCTTCTTCATAAGAGTATCGATGTATTCCTTGGAATTATCTGAGCTTGAATTAGAGTTAGCAAGCTTTACAAGTTCAAATATAGCTGATATTGCATCTGCTGTATTGAAATCATCGTCCATTGAATCTTCGAATTTCTTATAAATATCATCTATAGAAGCTATTATCTTCTTCTCATCCTCTGTCATTGTAACATCTTTGGCATTCTCTGACAGATGTCTTAAATTATCAACTGCAGTTAAGATTCTGTCTAATCCGTTCTTTGCTGATTCCATAAGGTCATGGCTGAAATTAACAGGATTGCGGTAATGTGCGCTTAACATGAAGAATCTTAACACTTCAAGGTCATATTCCCTGCTTATATCTCTTACTGTAAAGAAATTGCCTAAAGACTTAGACATCTTCTTGTTATCAATATTAAGAAATGCATTGTGCATCCAGTACTTAGAGAATGGTACTCCATTAGCTGCCTCTGACTGTGCAATCTCATTCTCATGGTGAGGGAATATTAAATCCTCTCCACCTGCATGGATATCGATTTCGTCAGCAAGATACTTCTTAGACATAACAGAGCATTCAATATGCCAGCCTGGTCTTCCGTCACTCCAAGGTGATGGCCAAGATGGCTCTCCTTCTTTCTTAGGCTTCCAGAGAACGAAATCAAGTGGGTCTTCCTTCTCATCCTCACCTGTAACCTTAAGACTGTGTGCCTCATCTCTGTGTCCTGCCTCTAAGTCATCAATATTTTTCTTAGACAGCTTTCCATATTCTGCAAATTTTCTTGTTCTGTAATATACAGTTCCATTGACTTCATAAGCATAACCCTTGTCAATAAGAGTCTGTATCATATCAATCATTCCGCCGATTTCCTGAGTTGCAAGAGGATGTGTTGTTGCAGGCTTAATATTCATGCCCTCCATATCCTTCTTACATTCAGCAATGTATCTTGTTGAAATCTCCTCAGCAGATACACCTTCTTCATTAGCTTTCTTAATAATCTTGTCGTCTACATCTGTAAAGTTAGATACATAATTAACATCATATCCCTTATACTCAAGATATCTTCTTACTGTATCAAATACAATCATAGGTCTTGCGTTACCAATATGAATAAGGTTGTATACAGTAGGTCCGCAGACATACATTTTAACCTTACCTTCTTCTAATGGCTTAAACTCTTCTTTTCTTCTGGATAAAGTATTATAAATCCTCATGTCAGATTTCCTTTCATAATCACACTTTAGTTATCATCATACGAGCTGCGGCTTTCATTGACGCTGTTCTCAAGGTGTGCAAGTCTCTTCTTAAGTCTTGCGTTCTCCTGCTTTAAGTTCTCGATATCCTGCATAACAGGATCTGGAAGATGTATCTGGTCTAAATCATCAAACAGTCTTACGCTGTCCTGAATAACAACTCTTCCTGGAACACCAACCACTGTAGAATTTGCTGGCACATCCTTTAATACAACAGAACCAGCACCAATCTTGCAGTTATCACCTATAGTAACTGAGCCAAGAATCTTTGCTCCTGCTCCTACCATAATATTATCTCCAAGAGTAGGATGTCTCTTACCCTGCTCCTTGCCTGTTCCTCCAAGTGTAACGCCCTGATAAAGTGTTACATTGTTACCGATAATAGCTGTCTCTCCGATAACAACTCCATGTCCGTGGTCAATAAAAAGTCCCTCTCCAATCTGTGCTCCCGGATGTATCTCAATTCCGGTCTGTCTTGCAGTTTTCTGTGAAATCTTTCTTGCCTTGTAATATTCACCCTTAAGATATAACTTATGGGCTTTTCTATATTTAAGTATTGCCTTAAAACTAGGATAAAGATATACCTCTTTATCCGACTTGATAGCAGGGTCTCTGTCCTTTATTACTGCTATTTCCTGCTTTACATAATCTCTATATTTCATAATCTGTTAATCCTGACTTTTCTATTCTTAATTATATTATATGAATTAAAGCTGCTAATGTATTGTCAGTTCTATTTGTTCTGACAGCCCATGCAGCCACCACAGTCAGGTCTACAGTTTGTCATATCAGCAGCACCGTATATATAATTAGAAACAGAATTAAGTGAGCATATTGCCTGAGAAGAAATACCCTCTCCACTTCCGGTAAATCCAAGTCCCTCTTCTGTAGTAGCCTTAACATTAACTCTGTCAACATCAAGCTTTAAAGCATCTGCGATATTCTTTCTCATATCATCAATATATGGGCGCATCTTAGGCTTCTGTGCAATAATAGTAGCATCAATATTTTCTATAATATAATTAGCCTCATCTATCTTCTTTCCAACCTCTTCCAGAAGCTTGATGCTTGATATTCCCTTGTATCTGTCATCTGTATCCGGGAAATGCTTTCCTATATCTCCAAGTGCAGCAGCACCCAGTAATGCATCCATAATGGCATGAAGAAGCACATCTGCATCAGAGTGTCCAAGCAGACCTAATTCATATGGAATCTCAACTCCGCCCATGATAAGCTTACGGTCTTTAACCAGTTTATGAACATCATATCCCATTCCAACTCTCATATAGCTCCTCCTTAATCTTGATTGCAACATTAATTGTTTACCTAGTCCATATAAGTAAAGCACATTTTAGCGGGATTATCAAGTGAATTTGGTGTCAGTTCACTTCACTTTCTTATAACCACCAGCCGAAGCAATATCCACCACTTCAAACACAGTCAGCACATCCCCATGCACCTTGAATCTGATATCAAAGCCTGAAAATGTTACCCCATAAGCCCTTGTCTCGTCTGTATCATAAGCTGGTCTTGGGTCCTGCTCTAATATTTTAACCGCTGCTGTCTGTTTGTTTTCCGGCATTATTGCAAGCAGGTCTGATGGAAATATCACTTTAAGATTTCTGTTATAAGTGGCTGCCGTAAATCCTTCTTTTGCCTCTGGGTGTGAGTCTGTGAATTTTACATACGGCTTGATATCGTATATCGGCGTACCATCAACCATATCCACCCCTGAAACGAATAGTACCGGTCCTTTATCTGCCGTATATTCTATGTGCTCTAATTTCACACATGACAGCCCTATATCATTCGGTCTGAACGGCGACCTTGTTGCAAATACTCCCATTCGTACTTTCCCGCCAAGTCTTGGAGGAGTTACCGTTGCCGCTATAGTTTTCTTCTGCGACTTGGAAAACTGCCATAAAACCCATATATGTGAAAAATCCTCCAATCCTCTGAAAGCCTCTGGTTGTCTGTATTCTGGTTCAAATGTTATGACACCTTTTAATTCCTCTATCAATCCACTCTGTCTTGGAATCCCAAATTTTGTTGGAAAATCTGTTGAAATGTGACCTATTATATTCACTCTGTGCCTCCGTATTATGCTTAATTTTTATTGACCTTACATATAAAAAGAACTAGAATTATTTTTATATAGAAAATATGAGGTCTTTAGTCGCAATGAAAATCAATAATCTAATTGTTAAAATATTTTTAGGTATATATCTTGTAATAATTATAGCCGGAATCGTAGTCTTTGAAAACATCGGTTTTGCCGGTGGAGGTCTTGAAAAAAGCATTCACACTGCCAGCAATTCTGAAACCCAGCCAGTTACTGTTAAAGATATAAATCCAGGAACTATATCTAAGACAACCCCTGCCGCAACAGTTAAAGAAACTGCTTCTTCTCAGGATGTAACAAAACAGGAATCCACCGTCGTGACTGAAACTCAGACAACAACTGTAGCATCTGAAACATCCTGTGAACCCTCCGAGCCGGAAACCGTTCAGACTGAAGTCCAAAGTACACAGCATGAAACAGCCGCCCAGCCATCGTATACATTTGCAAATGGACGCATAACCAATACATCTGCTCTTAAAAGTTACCGTGTGACAGGTGCTTCCTATGTCAATGTGCATAAAGACAAAAACGGCAGCCACTCCTTTGCAGTTGTGCCAGGAGGGACTACCGGTTCTATATTATCTGTTGGTGCTTATTACACCCTTATTGATTATAATGGTACAAGCGGTTATGTATACAATTCATACCTTGAAGTGTATTAGAATTAAAACAATACAAAGCTGAGTGCAATAACTGCTATACCAAGAATTATTCTGTACACACCGAACACCTTGAAATCATGCTTCTTGATGTATCCCATAAGGAACTTGATTACGAATACTGATACAAAGAACGCAACAAGGCAACCTACAATAAGAACTATCCACTCTGTTCCTGTCATAGCCATTCCCACAGCAGCATATTTAGCAATCTTTAAAAGACTTGCTCCGAACATTACAGGTACTGCAAGGAAAAATGTAAACTCAGCCGCAACGCTTCTTGATACTCCGATTATGAGTGCTCCGATAATTGTTGCTCCCGATCTTGATGTACCCGGAAATACTGCTGCTATAAGCTGGAACAGACCTATTATTATTGCTGCCTTATAAGTTATCTCACCTATACTTCTGATTGCTGGCCTGCTGCCTTTCTTTGCATTCTCCACAACTATAAAAACTATACCCACAACGATAAGTGCAATAGCAACAGGGATTGGATGATAGAATAATTCATCTATCTTATCATCGAAAATCAATCCGACAATCGCTGCCGGAATACATGCAATGATAATCTTAATCCACATTGCAAGTGCGCCATCTTTCCAGGCTGCTTTCTTACCGTCCCCAGTCTTCTTCATATAAAATGGCCACAGCTTATTCCAGAACAATATAACTACCGCCATAATTGCTCCAAGCTGGATAACTACCTGAAACATCTTATAAAAATCTGCGGATACATTAAGTTTGACTACCTGGTCAAGCAGAATCATATGCCCTGTGCTGCTTATAGGCAGCCATTCTGTAATTCCTTCGACTATACCAAAAAGAATTGCCTTTAAAATCTCTAGTAACATGACTATCTCCTTAATATTTAATTATTATGCTTCATTCTTACCAGTCGCCTCTGCAAGTTCTCTTTTATATCTTGCAAGCTGCCCCTCAGTATTCATTATTCTTCTGCTTTGTTCAGATATTGTCTGGTTAAGCTGTTCTATTGTTTCTGTCTGGTCATCTTTCTTTCCTGCAACAGCAACCATTCCAAGACACACAATAACAAAAAGCCCTACACCAGCCATGGTACATATACTCTGTCCTATGAATATAAATATTCCGGTTCCAATAAGAATAAGTAATCCGGTTATTCCAAGAATAACTATCTTTAGTCTGTCTGATTTCTTCAAAGCATTTCCCTTCTTTCCGAAGCATTTGCTTTGTATTATATACCACTTATGCCTTTCTGCCAAGACTAATGCCTAAGCTTTCAGCCTGTCTTATAAGTTCATTATCTACATTAACCATCTTTGTTTTACCTGCAACCTCTTCAAGTGGTATCTTAGAGAACTTACCATCTTTGATGCATACCATATTGCCATAATCTTTTCTTAATATAAGTCCTGCAGCCTCAACGCCTATTCTTGTTGCCAGTGTTCTGTCAGATGCACTTGGAATTCCGCCACGCTGAACATGTCCGGGAATTGTTACTCTTACCTCCTGACCGGCTTTTTTCTGCAGCTCATCACTCAACTGATATGCTACTGATGGAAATGTATATGTCTTTCTCTTTTCTTTCAGCTCTTTCTTTGACAGCTTTGCATCCTCATCTGATATTGCACCCTCAGCCATTGCGATTATAGTAAATTTCTTACCCTGCTTTTCACGCTTTCTGATTGTATTCAACACCTCATCAACATTATATGGAATTTCAGGTATAAGTATGATATCAGCACCGCCTGCAATTCCTGAATGCAATGTCAGCCAGCCTGTTTTATGTCCCATAATCTCAACAATAAACACTCTGCTGTGTGAGGCTGCCGTTGTATGAATCTCATCTATAGTTCTTGTCGCAACATCTATAGCTGACTGAAATCCAAAGCTCATCTCAGTTCCTTCTATATCATTATCAATAGTCTTAGGAAGAGTAACAACATTTAAACCCTTCTGCGATAAAAGAGCCGCCGTCTTATGTGAACCATTTCCACCAAGCATTACTAGGCAGTCGAGTTTTAAATCCTTATAAGCCTTAATCATGCCTACAACCTTATCTCGTCCTTCCTCATCAGGCTCATTGATATATTTGAAAGGTGTTCTGGAAGTTCCAAGAATTGTTCCTCCCTCTGTTAGAATCCCACTGAAATCCTCTTCTTTCATCAGTTTGTAATTCTTAGTAATCATTCCTTTATAACCATCAAGAAATCCGTATATTTCAACATCATTTGTATTATTATACAAAGTTTTGGCAACACCTCTCATTGCCGCATTAAGAGACTGGCAGTCTCCACCACTTGTAAGCATACCTATCTTCATACCTGTTAGCCTCCATTTTCTTAATTATTCTGCACTGGCTGCCGCTTCATAGCTTTCTTCATATAGTGTTTCCTGTGAATCAATCTTAGGATTATTAATATGTCTGTCACGGTATACCCCATCACTATTCTGCTCTTTGCCTTTCTCGTCATCCTGCATAATAAGATTAAATATATGAATTATGCGTTCCTGACAATGCTTATCAAGCACAGGTGCAGCAACCTCAACACGTCTTGTCGTATTTCTTGTCATAAAATCGGCTGACGCAATATATATCTTCTGTCCTTCACCACGACCAAAACGATATATTCTTGAATGTTCCAGAAATCTTCCGACAACACTCACAACACGTATGTTGTCTGTATATCCTTCAACACCAGGTTTAAGGCAGCATATGCCTCTTACCTCAAGTTCAATTGTAACACCTGCCTGTGATGCAGCAATAAGTTTTTCAATAATAAGCTTGTCTGTAAGCGAATTAATCTTAACCCCAATATATCCATCACCGCCGCTCTCCGCTTTTCTTATCTGCTCATCAATCATAGACAGAATCCTGTTCTGGAGGCAGTTAGGTGCAACGAGAAGCTGGTTAGAATTATCTACTGTCTCACCCTTCTGCAATGCTGCAAATACTGCAGCTGCATCAGCACCTATCTCCTGATTAGCTGTAATAAGCGACAGGTCTGTATATAATCTTGATGTCTTTTCATTATAATTACCTGTTCCTATCTGTGTTATATATGAAAATGTATTATTAACCGAGCGTGTTATAAGACATAACTTTGAATGAACCTTGTAATTGCCAAGTCCGTATAAAAGCTGGCAGCCAGCCTCCTCAAGTCTCTTGGACATCTCAATATTATTAGCCTCATCAAATCTTGCTCTCAGCTCCACAAGAACAATAACTTCTTTACCATTTTCAGCCGCTTCAATAAGAGTCTCAACTATCTTACTCCTGTCAGCAACTCTGTAAAGAGTCATCTTTATTGATACGACAGTCGGGTCACTGGCTGCTTCCTCTAACATAGATATGAATGGTCTCATACTCTCAAATGGGTATGAAAGAACAACATCCTTCTTCTCAATCTGCGGAATTATCTTTTCATTCATACTGATTTCTTTACTTGGCTGTGGAACTCTTTTCTTATAGAAAAGCTCAGGCTTATTCTTTAACACATTCTGCAGCTGGAATACAAATGACATATCCAGTGGAGTTCTCTCTTCAATCAGGTGTTTTGCACCTATTTCAAGATAATCTGTAAGCTTTTTCTTTGCTTTGTCGTTTATTTCTCTGTTTAACTGGACACATACCGGATTAAGCCTGTTTCTCTGCTTAACCATATGTTCCATCATATTTCTGTAATCAAGGTCCTCATCATCAAATGAACCAGCATCTATATCTGCATTTCTAATAACTCTCATAACTGATTTTTCCTGTATTTCATACTTCTCATACAGCTTTGATACAAAATGCAGAATCAGTTCCTCTGACAGCATGAAAGTTCCCGGTCTTGTCGGAATCTCAATCAGTCTCTTAAATACACTGTTAGAGCATGGAACTATTCCTGTCTTATGCTTGCCCTTCTTGGTCTTCATAAGCACAATTGCATACATCTGCTTATTTGCAAGAAATGGAAACGGCTGCTGTCTTCCTATTATCATTGGTGAAAGAAATGGTGCAATATGCATGTCGAAATACTGTTCAAGTAAAGCTCCCTCATCATTAGATAATTTATTAAAGTTAATCAGACGGATTCCTGCTGTTTCAAGCTCTCCCATAAGCTGTTCATACACAAGCCCCTTCTTCTTTTCAAGTTCACTTACTTTATCAAGAATTGCGCTTACCTGTTCCTCACTCGTCATTCCTGTCTTATTCTCTCTGACCTTTTCCTGTGAATGCATCTGCATCATAAGTGTGCCTACACGCACCATTAAGAATTCATCAAGATTAGTCTGGTATATTGATGCAAATGTTAATCTCTCTGCAAGTGGTACTTTCGGGTTGGCAGCTTCATTTAAAACCCTTTCGTTAAATGCAAGCCATGATAATTCCCTGTTTGTATAATATGCCTTTTTAGTATCTTGTTTTTCGTCCATTACCCCGTTCTCCTTTTCGTGAAAATATTTTAAAAATGTTTTCTTAATAACTGTGAATTTCATATCATTCCTCATTTTTCTTCTGCCCGAATCTGTTCTTTGGCAATAGTTTTATTGTCACACGGGCATGTAAAATCCACTATCGGGGTTATATAAATTCTATGTAAAATACCTGTAATAAAAACAGCCTCAAGGCATAAAAAAAGCAGCTTACGCTGCGAATGCTTTAAGGCTGTTTCTTATTACCTGTGCCTTATCCTCATCATCATGAATTATCATTGTCATTGGCTTCATAATGTTAAGACTGAATATTCCAAGTATCGACTTGGCATCTACCATTGTGTGCCCACTCACCAGATCAATGTCACAGTCAAATCTTGATACAATATCTACAAACTTTCTCACCTTGTCTATGTTGTTTATAGCTACTTCCATATGATTACCACCTTTCTACATTCATGGTTAATAAGTTACATGTCAGGGCATCACAGCCATCCCCGTCTTTTGGCTGTCCGCCCCTTCAATGCAACTATATATTAACCAGTTCATGTAAAAGGTAAAACCACATTTATATAAATTTCATGTAAAATACTAACTCCAGTAACCTAATTCTACACCTTTCTTGTATATTCCAATCCCTTTCGTATAGTAGCCATAACAGTTAAAATGCGTCCAGTCATATCTTAACTGTTTTGAAATATTGCCTTTCCTGAAGTTTTCAAGATCACTGGTAGTTGTGCTAAGGCCACAATCTGCAAGGCCATTCTGAATCATATATGTTCTTGTGTTAAAAAAATGTTTTCCATATGCTTCCCTTAATGCAGCTTCCCATGCAGTATCACCAATTCCAACATATGAACCGTCCTCATTATATTCTCCCTGATTATCATCTGCCAGCGAAGTACCCGGATCATCCGTATCTCCCACAATTATATAATATTTGCAATTAGAATTAAGTATTATATCATCATACTGAAGTATTAACTGCTGATAGTCATTCTCCCAGCCTCCGTTGCTTCCCATTTCAAGAATCAATATATCATTATTACTTCTCTCAACTGATGCCCTTGTTTTTGCCTGCGTTCCGGATTTTATGGTAACATTTCCTATTGTTGGCGCCTGTGTTGGTTTTTCTGTTGGTGCCGTTGTTGTACCCTCTGTCGTACCTTGTGTTGTGCCCTCTGTCGTGCCCTGCGTTGTACTCTCCGTTGGACTCTCCGTTGGACTTTGCACTGAAGTAGTTTCTTGTATTATTTCTATATTATCCATATTAGGTTCTGTAGCCGAAACTTTGATTTCTTTTGACACAGATATTTTCGAATAATTATTTGTAATACTTTCTGTTTCCATATTATATACCACTATATTAGTGGCATCACCATTATCATATGCTGCATATCCTTTAGTAAGATTTATCTGCACCTGATTATTTCCTGCATTCTTAACATCGCACAAATATCCTCCAATATACATCTGACCGGGTGAATCACTGTCATTTGTATATCCGCTATAAATATTATTAGTAAATGTATTTCCATCTTCATCTTTTAATTGTGCTATTGCAGTTTTCCCCTCACTTATTGTAATGTCTCTGTCCAGATAAACCTTAATTCCTCCTGCCCTGAAAGTTATCTGAGTTGAAACTTCTCCACCTATTCCAAGATTATGAGTTGTTATATGAGACAACTTTTCTATCATCAGTGGTGCCGTACAACCATATATACTTTGTCCATTAACTGTTCCTGCTGTACTGCCGCCAACTCCTTGCATCATACTATCTCCATAACATGTTATCTCCCTCTTTTTACCATCATATGGAATAAATTCTGATGTAAGTTTTCTTGTTGGAAGTTCCAATGCTTCTTCATCCTCTGTAGAAATTTCATTCTCAAAAAAGTCTTCTACAACATTTTCTTCCACAACTTGAAAGGTTTCTTCTTCCGTTTCCTGCGTCTCTTCCTCAGTTTCTTCTGTCTGCTCCTCTGTCGTTTCCTCAGCAGTTGTTTCCTGCACTGGTTTTACGCTGACTGTCTCAGCCACTATATTATTTTTATTATCTTTATTTCTTTTCCTGTTATTCTTTAAGGATACCGTCACGATTCCAGTCACAGTAAGTACTAAAACCAAAACCGTCACTGTACACGCAATAACACATCTTTTCTTATCAGAAATAATCTTTTTCATAAATTCTTTCATATAACATCCTGCCCTTCCTAATGTATGTCTCATTATATCCATACGAAATAAATTTTAAAAAAGTTTAAAATAAAAAATCTTCTGTGAGATATTATAACACAGAAGATTTCTATTTAAAATCAGATATGCTCCATAAACCATGACATCATGCATCCGCCGTCTGCGCCTGCATCAATCACCTTTTCTATATTATCCGGCTTAATGCCACCAATTGCAAATACTTTTACATTCGGATTAATTCCATGAACCACAGTACATACTTCTTTTAGAAAGCCCAACCCAGTGCCTGTCTTACCTGGCTTACACTGCGTCTCAAATATTGTTCCAAGCACAATCTGGTCAGCCCCTGCATGGGCAGCATATGCCGCCTCTTCCACGCTGTGACACGACACGCTCACGCAATCAAGCTTCTTTATCTTATCATCCTGTTCACTGCACATTTGTTTAAAATGTTCCATTGAAAAATGCACATTTGCACAGCCCGCATATTCTGCCGCACTGATATCACTGTGAACAAACATTTTAGCAGACGCTTCCCTGCATATCCTTTGAACGCGTCCTGCAAGCTCCCTATAGTCCTGCCTGTCCATATCTTTTTCACGAAGTATCACGGCATACGGGTGCAGTGCCACACATTTTTCAATCTGCGTAATGTATTCATTCATAGTACACTCTGCACCACCGCTGCCACTCACAAGGTGCTTGTTCGTTATACATATATATTTTCTATACATAAATGTATTCATTCACGACTGGCTGAAGCCCGCCATCCTCCATATCCTTATACATTCTGTCAAATGAACGGTTATCATTGATTTCAAACTGTTCATCTCCGGCATCACCATCTTCTTTTCCTGTATATTTAGATTCATGGTCGCCGATTCCTGTTGAAACACCTGCTGAAACTTTAGTGGCACATATCTTGGTTATACCATTCCTGAACTGCGCACTCTCACGGCTTGAAACTGTTATTCCAACGAATGGCAGAAATAATCTGTACGCACAAAGCACCTGACACAACTGCTTTTCGCCGACATCTCTTGAATTAATCTTATCATTGTTGATTATCGGACGGAGTCTCGGACAGCTAAGACTCAGTTCTGCATGTGGGTATTTTCTGTTAAGATAATATACATGCAGTGCTGTTGCCAGTGCATCTTTTCTGAAATCATCAAGTCCTAACAATGCTGAAAAGCCTGCACCTCTCATACCCGCCATAAGTGCTCTTTCCTGTGCATCAAATCTGTATGGCCATACTCTCTTATGACCTAACAAATGTAATGTCTCATATTTGACAGGATTATATGTCTCCTGAAATACTGTTACATAATCAACTCCGCACTCATGAAGATAGCGGTATTCATCCACATTTACAGGATATATCTCTATGCCGATATTCTTGAAATATTTTCTTGCAATCTTAACTGATTCACCAATGTATTCAACGTCTGAATATTTTCTGCTCTCTCCTGTCAGTATCAGGATTTCTTCCATTCCTGTATCTGCAATAACTTTCATCTCATGCTCAATTTCCTCGAATGAAAGTTTCTTTCTGTGAATATTATTGTAGCAGTTGAAGCCACAGTATATGCAGTAATTCTGGCAGTAATTAGCTATATAGATAGGTGTAAATATATACACTGTATTGCCAAAATGTTTCTTAGTTTCATTCTCTGCTTTTCTTGCCATCTGCTCTAAGTAAGGTGCTGCGGCTGGTGAAAGCAATGCCTTAAAGTCCTCTATATTGCAGGTATCTTTGCTTAATGCCCTCTCCACATCTGCGGCTGTGTATGAATCATAATCATACTCATCCATTGCCTTTAAGACTTTATCCTTAATATCTGAATCAATTATTTCCATGTCATCAAGATATTTCATGTAATCTGTTCTGAATGATGGATCCTGCTCTAACTTATGTTTTCTCTCTAACGCAGCCGGTGGAAGCTGGTCACTGTCTATAAAATATACCTGATTTTCCTCGTTCATTATTCTGCCTTCTTTTCTATTATATTCTCATATTTCGTCAAGCAATACTTCCCCGAAGTTATGCTTCCGCTGAAATTATCCCGCCAGTATCTCTTGCAATGCACCTTTGGGATTGCTCTCCACATTTAACGTAAGAATCCTGTCAATGGGTCAGATGCACTTCCACCTCTTGCAAGAACTCTTCCCATTCCTGTAAGATATGCGCTTCTTCCTGCCTCTATAGCCTTCTTAAACGCCTCTGCCATAGCCGGAACATTTCCTGCTGTTGCAATTGCTGTATTAGCCATAACCGCAGCAGCTCCCATCTCCATTGCCTCACATGCCTGCGAAGGCTTGCCAATTCCTGCATCCACGATAATTGGCAGATCAATCTCATCAATAAGTATCTGTATAAATGCTTTGGTTGAAAGTCCGTTATTGCTTCCAATCGGTGAGGCAAGCGGCATAACGCAGGCAGCTCCGGCATTCTGTAAATCTCTTGCCACATTCAAATCAGGATACATGTATGGCATTACAACAAATCCTTCCTTAGCAAGTATTTCTGTTGCTTTCACTGTCTCATAGTTATCTGGGAGAAGATACTTTGCATCATGCATAATCTCAATCTTTACAAAATCTCCACATCCCATCTCACGGCTGAGTCTCGCAATTCTTACCGCTTCCTCTGCATTTCTTGCTCCTGAAGTATTAGGAAGAAGAGTTACTCCCTTCGGTATGAAATCAAGAATATTCTCTTTATTCTCTGTATTGGCACGTCTAAGTGCAAGTGTAATAATCTCTGCACCTCCCTGCTCAACCGCCGCTTTAATAAGATTCACATTATACTTTCCTGAACCTAATATGAATCTGCTGTTAAACTCATGTCCTCCTAAAATTAATTTGTCTTCTTTCTTGTCCTGTGTCGTGTTTTCCATCTTTGCTTCCTCCTGTTATCTGTGATTATGTTTAGGCTTTCGTATTTTGGACTTCCTCATGCTTTCCCACCGCTTTAAAGTCCAATCTGACTCTCTTACTCGTTCCTATATGTCAGAACTGACCGCCACCGACAAAGTGCAATATTTCAATCACGTCTCCGTCTTCAATACTTACTTTATCAAAATCTTCCCTATGAATTATTTCCATATTCTTCTCAATTACAATACCTACCGGGTCATACCCAGCTTCTGTTACATAAGCAAGAAGTGTCTTTCCTGCAACTAGTGCAACATCCTGTTGTTCTCCATTAATCTGTACCATTGTGCCTCCTTTCCTTCTCTCCGCCATTCTTTGCGTTTGAATCTGTGCAAGCACATTTCAGCTTGCATGGCTTCTCCTCGCCTTTTTGCGCGAGCAACTCACACTCCAGGACTTCGTCCTGTCGTTGTCGCGGTGCTCCTCGAGAACCCATATAAATTTCACAGTTCGTGCAAGCACGACTGTGAAATTTCCATGTCTTCTCTCCTCGTTACTCGCGCTTTTTGTAAGCCAAGTCTCTCCGTAGCTTCGCTACTCCCGAGCCTTGATAATTCACAACTCCCGGTCTCCGACCTTCGTTGTTCATTATTGGCATTCGCCATATAAGCTGAAATCTGTGCAAGCACATTTCAGCTTGCATGGCTCATTGCTTACAAAAAAAGAGGCAGAGCCACTTTCCAGCTGGCTCTGCCTCTAAAATTCACAATATGAACACGCCGGAAATCTATTATTACCGACGCCTGTTGTATGTTCGCCTGTATGAATTCTGTAAACTGATTCTAATCAATTCTCTTTGCTTCATACCTGCTGGTCTTGAAAAGTGGTGTCCCCAATTCAACGCCTTGATTAATATAACATATCACTGATAATTATTCAACTACCAGCTCTGCATATTGATGTCTGTGAGTTTTACTTCTTTATATTCCTGCCCTATGTATGCATATATCTGTTGTAACTCGTCATCGTCAAATTCTGCAGCCTTACCATTATACATGATATTAAGTGTGTAGCTGTCCTCCCCACTATTCTCTGCCTTTATATAGAATTCTGCTGGGTCAAACATAACTTCAAGCTCTCTTACGGCCTCCGCACACAGACTTGCAACATAATTATCATCAACCTCTATATCTTCATGTTCATCATAATTAAATGCCATCTCTGGATTATAGCCTTTTCTGGCTGCCTTCTCTTTCTCTAAAGGAGTAGTCACTTCGTTTTCAGAACCCGATGTACCTCTTTCAATAGGAACAGCTTTAGCCGTAACAGGATCAGATTCATCTGACATTCTATCATCCACACCTGTCTGCTTATCGTTCCTGACAGAACATGCACTAAGAACCAGAGCCATCGTGCAGACACATAACACACATAAAACAAAATGCATAGAATATAAGCATACACGCTTCATAACACCACCTCTGCTTATATTCTATGCCAATTTCACAATAAATCAATATTAATTTTCATTCCTCCAGGCCTCAACAACCCCTCCGATAAATCCCG
>UMHZ01075870.1_pt1 | contig 32443 bp, 26 predicted proteins | sample 1965671 | NCBI WGS metagenome assembly UMHZ01 (sample SAMEA4836111, study PRJEB28245) | human gut metagenome | biome: gut microbiome; material: fecal sample | place: Denmark | collected 2008 | reverse complement strand
GCGTAATATTTTCTTTCCCCACTATTTATCGGGTGAGCCGATAAATATATAAAAAAATAAAGCGATGGCTTTCACAAGCAATCGCTCTATATCTTCAATAGGTATTAGTTTTTTAAGGTAAAAAGATTGTTTTCAGGATAACAGTTGCAAATATAACCACTTTTTTTATATTATCCAAGAAAAATCTTTTATTATTTTGATGTAATATTTCTGTGTGCCCACACATTATTAAAATTAACCTATTTTAAGTCTTTGGCGGGAAAATCGGATAAAATTCAGTCGTTTTCTTATAGTTTAAAAATACTTTCTTTGAACTTTTTAGTAATATATATTTGTTTTTATGAACCAAAAACTGTAATTTTGGCCATATGAAAAAAAATGTAATAAGTTATAGAAGGTTATTTTTAACTTTAATAGTATTGTTATCAGCCACGGTATCTGTTTTTGCACAGTATTCTAATAAGCGTGATTTTAGAGGCGCATGGATACAATGTGTGAATGGTCAGTTTATGGGTATGAGTACAAAACAGATGCAAGATACTTTGGCCTCTCAACTCGACAGATTGAAAGAATGTGGGGTTAATGCTATTATATTTCAGGTTAGGCCAGAATGCGATGCTTTGTATGTAAGTAAGTATGAGCCTTGGAGCCGTTTTCTTACCGGTGTGCAAGGTAAAGCACCGTATCCATTTTGGGATCCTTTGAACTGGATGATAGATCAGTGCCATAAGCGTGGCATGGAACTTCATGCCTGGATTAATCCCTTTAGAGCAAAGACAAAAACAACGAATCAACTTGCCTCAACTCATATAGCCATAAAACATCCTGAACTTGCTTTTGCCTATGATGGCCAGATGATACTTAATCCGGGTATTCCTGAAGCAAGAGATTATATAGTGGATGTCGTTAAAGATATTGTAAGCAGATATGATGTTGACGGATTGCATATAGATGATTACTTTTACCCTTATCCTGCTCCTGGCCAAACCATACGGGATGATGCTGAGTTTGCAAAATACAATAACGGCATTAAAAATAAAAATGATTGGAGACGTGATAATGTTAATGTCTTTATTAAACAGCTTTATGAAGCTATTCATGAAACCAAACCATGGGTAAAGTTTGGTATATCTCCGTTTGGTATATATAGAAATAAAAAGAGTGACCCGTTGATAGGAAGTAAGACATCCGGACTTCAGAATTATGATGATCTGTATGCTGATATATTAATGTGGGTTAATAATGGATGGGTAGATTATTGTGTGCCGCAGCTCTATTGGGAAATAGGACATAAAGCAGCTGATTATGAGACTTTAATCAAGTGGTGGAATAAATATGCAGGGAAAAGACATCTATATATTGGAGAGGATGTGATACGTACCGTAAAAAGTCCGGATTTGGTAAATAGAAGTATAAATCAAATGCCTGCCAAGCAAAAACTTCATAGGGAAATGAATAATGTGCAAGGTACGGTTCTGTGGTATGCCAAGGCGGTAACGGATAATGTAGGCAATTATGGCTCAATGTTGAAAAATGTATATTGGAAGTATCCTGCGCTCGTTCCGCAGATGAAATATATAGACGGAAAGGCACCTAAAAAAGTTAGAAAGATGAAGTTTCTGGCATTTGAGGACGGAATTGTACTGTTCTGGAAGGCTCCTAAAGGCAAAGATTGGTCAAACAAGGCCGTAAAGTATGTCGTATACAAATTTGTTAAAGGTGAAAAAATAAATATTGATGATCCTTCAAAAATAGTTGCAATAACTTCTGACGAGTTCTATAAAATACCGGCTAGTGCGATTAAGCCTGGTGAAAAGCACTATTATGTTGTGACTGCTTTAGATAGATTGAGTAATGAAAGTAAACCGCGTAAGAAATCAATAAGATATTAAATAAGATGAAAACAACAGAATCAACAATAGTTCAGTTAAAGAGGTTCTTTAATAAAGTTTCTCAAAAATTCCCGAGTACAGAAGAACCGGTTATAATGACGGATATTCATTTGAGTGTTTCGCAGGATACCGGTGAGCTTCTTGCTTTTGATGATAATGACAATGAAATCACTCGTTGTGTTGTCGATCAATGGATTAATTGTAAAGAACAGGATTTTTATATAAATATTGCAGGTGTATTGCGTGATGTTCTTAAAGAGATGGGTGATGTTGTTGATTGCTTGTCGATACTGAAGCCATATAGTTTTATTTTGGAAAATGATGACAGAGAACATTTTGCAGAGCTGTATCTTGTCGACAGTGATATAAGAATAATTGGAGGTGATTTGATGAATGGTCTTGATGACGATTTGAATAGATTTCTTGATAACCTGTTAAAAGAATAGGTTAGTCGACTTCTTTTACACTTTTCCCTTTTTGCAGAAAATCTTCATTTTTGTTTGCTGTTTGAAAATATAGTATTATTTTTGCATTTGCAAACTCGAGTTTGCAAATTATAGGTAAAAACATGAAAAATGAAATAAGGCATTTAGGGGTTGTCGATACTGTTGATGTCGGATTGATAAAAGTACGTATAACCCAGACATCAGCATGCTCGTCGTGTAAGATGTCCGGTAATTGCAACGCTTCTGAAAGCAAAGAGAAGGTGGTTGATGTATATTGTGATAATCACTATGGTTTGAGAACTGGTGACAATGTTATTGTTATTGCATCTCAGCGTACTGGCTTTTTAGCAGTTTTGTTGAGTTCTGTGATTCCTTTGATTATACTTGTTGCTGTTCTGGCCATTGCTTTTGTTATTACACAAAGTGAGGTTTCTGCGGCGTTGTTCAGTTTATGTTCGCTCATACCTTATTATCTTATACTATACTATATGAGAGAGAAAATACGAGTTAAATTGTCGTTTCATATTGATCCGTTGAGTGTAAATACATTCGGCGATAATGGGGTGAAATTATAATTACTAACTAAAACAAATACAAAACTTATGAATTTTATTTTAATTGCAGTAATTGTACTTGGCGGTATTGCGTTAATATCAGCTGTGATATTGTACGTGTGCTCTAAGAAGTTTGCTGTTCATGAAGATCCCCGCATAGGGCAGGTGTCTGCCATTTTGCCAGGAGCTAATTGCGGAGGATGTGGTTATCCGGGATGTTCCGGTATGGCTAGTGCATTAGTTAAGGGAGCTGATGCAGGCTCTATTGACGGACTATTCTGTCCTGTTGGCGGTTCCGATGTTATGGGGCAAGTTGCTGATTTATTAGGTATGGCTGTTGCAAACACAGAGCCTAAGGTTGCAGTTGTCCGTTGTAACGGAACGTGCGAGTTGCGTCCTCGTATTGCAGTTTATGATGGCTTAAAAACATGTACGGCTGTAAATTCTTGCGGTGCAGGAGAGACTGGCTGCGGATATGGTTGCCTGGGCTGTGGCGATTGTGTCAATGCTTGCGCTTTTGGTGCAATTACAATGAATCAGGAAACAGGACTTCCTGAAGTTGATGAGGAAAAATGTACTTCATGTGGAGCCTGCGTAAAAGCTTGTCCTCGTAATATTATTGAACTTCGTAAAAAGGGAATAAAGAATCGCCGCGTATATGTCCGTTGTGTAAACAAGGATAAGGGCGCCATTGCCATGAAGACATGTAAGGCTGCATGTATCGGTTGTGGCAAATGCGAAAAGGAATGTAAGTTTGATGCAATAAAAATAGAAAATAATCTTTCTTATATTGACCCTGAAAAATGCCGCTTGTGCCGCAAGTGTGTTGAAGCATGTCCTACACATGCCATTGTTGCAGTGAATTTCCCTGCTCCTAAAGTACGTACAGAAACATCTGGACAGAATGTGGAAAGTGTAGCTTCTTCAGAAAAAGTTAACCCTAGTGTAGAATCAAAACAGAAGGAGATAAAGGAATGAAATTGAGAACATTTAGAATAGGCGGTATACATCCAGAGGAAAATAAATTGTCATCAGAGGTAGTTACCACTGTAGCAAAATTGCCTCAGCAGGCCATATTCCCTTTGTCACAGCATATTGGTGCACCGGCAAAGCCTGTCGTAAAGAAAGGTGATAAGGTTAAGGTGGGAACTTTAATTGCTGAAGCCGGAGGCTTCGTTTCAGCTCCGATTTTTTCTTCTGTATCAGGAACAGTGCTGAAGGTTGAAAGTGCCATAGATGCAACGGGTTACCGTAAACCTTCAATTATTATTAAGGTTGAAGGTGATGAATGGGAAGAAAGTATTGACCGTTCTGATAAGTTGGAACTTCTTTCAGCTCATCCGGAGCTTACGCCTGAAGAGATTGTTGAGCGTATTAAGAAAGCCGGAGTTACTGGTATGGGTGGAGCCGGTTTCCCTACATTTATAAAATTATGTCCTCCTCCTACAGCTAAAGCTGAATGTGTTATCCTGAACGGAGTGGAGTGTGAGCCTTATATAACATCTGACTACAGGCTTATGATGGAGCATGCAGATGAGATTCTTGTGGGGCTTGATTTGCTTATGAAAGCTGCAAAGGTTGATAAAGGCTATATCGGTATTGAGGAAAACAAGCCAAAAGCTATTGAATTGTTTGAACAAAAGACGGCTTCAAATCCGAACATAGAAATTGTTCCGTTGGCAAAGAAATATCCTCAAGGCGGAGAAAAGCAGCTTGTTGATGCAGTTATTCGTCGCCAGGTTCCTGCACCTCCTGCAATTCCTGTTAATGTAGGAGCAATTGTGCAGAATGTAGGTACGGCTTATGCTGTATATCAGGCAGTAATGAAAAACAAGCCTTTATTTGAAAGATATACAACCGTTACGGGTAAAAAACTGGCTCATCCGGCAAACTTCCTTGTGCGTATGGGTACTCCAATGATTGATTTAATTAATGAGTGTGGAGGAATGCCTGAAGGCGACAATAAACTGTTGGCTGGAGGACCAATGATGGGAAAAGCCCTTACTTCAGTTGAAGTGCCTATCTGTAAAGGAACTAATAGTGTTACGATACTTAGTGGAAATGACGCTAAGCGCAAAGCTCCTCAGCCTTGTATCAGATGTGCAAAGTGTGTAAGTGCATGTCCTATGGGGCTTGAGCCGTATCTTCTTGCTACTGCTAGTGCTAAGCATGATTGGGAGAAAGTAGAGGCTGCCGGTGTAACGTCTTGTATTGAGTGCGGTTCATGTCAGTTTACATGTCCTGCTCACCGTCCTATGCTTGATAATATACGTTTGGGCAAGACTACAGTTATGGGCATAATCAGAGCCCGCAGCGCAAAAAAATAAATCCATTTTATCTGATTGTATTTTTCATTTAGATGAATAATGGCAAAAATTAATTTAAAACGATGAGCAAATTAATAGTATCATTATCGCCACATGCGCATGTAACAGATAGCGTTGAGCGCAATATGTATGGCGTGATAATAGCATTGTTACCCGCATTGCTGGTATCATTTTTGTATTTCGGAATAGGTTCGGTTGTTGTATGTGCATCTAGTGTGGCAGCCTGTATGTTCTTTGAGTGGGCCATCACTAAATATATAATGAAAAAAGAGCCTACGCTAACTGACGGATCGGCAATTCTAACAGGTCTGTTGTTGGGATTCAACCTTCCGTCTAACCTTCCGGTTTGGATAATTATTATTGGTGCCTTAGTGGCTATTGGTATCGGCAAGATGACATTTGGCGGATTAGGATGTAATCCTTTCAATCCGGCTTTGGTTGGCCGTTGTTTCTTATTGGTGTCTTTTCCGGCACAGATGACATCGTGGCCTGTTGCCGGTCAGCTTACAAGTTATGTTGACGCCCAAACAGGAGCAACTCCTTTGAGTATAATGAAAGAAGCAATAAAATCAGGCGATCCGACTGTACTTGACAGACTTCCTGATTCAGTTTCACTGCTTTTGGGTAATCCCGGTATAAATCATGGAGCCGGAACCATAGGCGAAATCTGTGCTTTGGCCCTTATCATAGGTCTGATTTATATGCTTTGGAAGAAAATCATAACATGGCATATACCTGTAAGCATCTTGGCTACGGTTTTTGTTTTCTGTGGCTTGTTGCATGTTGCCAATCCTATTTATGCTAACCCCATTGCAGAATTGCTAACTGGAGGACTTATGCTTGGAGCAATATTTATGGCTACTGATTATGTGACATCTCCAATGACTCATAAAGGACAGATTATCTATGGTATAGCCATCGGCGCTTTGACTGTTATAATCAGAAATTGGGGCTCATATCCGGAAGGAATGTCTTTCGCAATTCTGATTATGAATGCGTTCACTCCGCTAATAAATGCATATGTTAAACCAAAGCGTTTTGGAGAAATTGTAAAGGAGGATAAAAAATGAAAAAGTTAGAATCGTCAATAACAAATATGGTGCTTGTCCTTGTTGGTGTGGCACTTATTACAGGCGGAATTCTTGCGTATGTAAACCATATAACAGAGGCACCGATAAAACTTCAGGCAGAGAAAACTCTTGCTGATGGTATTAAAGCCGTTATGGGTGGCGTTCAGCTTTCAGTAGCAGAAAACGACACTATAAAGCAGACTATAAAAGGCAAGGAAGCTGTATTTGTAATTCATAAGACAGTTGATTCAAATAAACAAGATTTAGGAGTAGCAGTTGAAAGTACCACCGGTGGTTTTGGCGGCGACCTGAAAGTATTGGTTGGCTTTGATAAAGACGGTAATATCTTAGGATATACTATACTTCAACATGCAGAAACCCCAGGACTGGGAGCTAAAGCAGACAAGTGGTTCCAAAAGGATGGTAAGGGAAGCATCATAGGCAAGAATCCAAATAAAGACAACCTTACTGTGAAAAAAGACGGAGGTGATATAGATGCTATCACAGCTTCGACCATTACCAGCCGTGCTTTCCTGCTTGCTGTTACCCAGGCTTACAACGCCTATAAGTCAGGCCATGTAGATGCTAATACATCGGCTACAGGGCATTATGAAAAATAATTGTATTTAAATGTAGATAATTATGAATTACTTAAAAATATTAACAAATGGTATAGTCAAGGAGAATCCTACCTTCGTACTTCTTCTTGGTATGTGTCCTACATTGGCAACCACAACATCTGCTATAAATGGTCTGTCAATGGGATTAGCCACAATGTTTGTGCTTATATGCTCAAACCTGGTAATATCTTTGATAAAGAATCTGACTCCCGATATGGTTCGCATTCCGGTGTTTATTGTTGTGATTGCATCGTTTGTAACTATACTTCAGATGATAATGCAAGCTTTTGTTCCGACGATTTACGCTACTCTGGGTCTTTATATACCTTTGATTGTTGTTAACTGTATCATACTTGGACGTGCTGAAGCTTTTGCTTGCAGTCATGGACCTGTAGAAAGTTTGTTCGATGGTTTAGGTATGGGTCTTGGATTCAGTATTGCGCTTACATTGCTTGGCGCTGTACGCGAAATTCTTGGAGCCGGTTCTATCTTTGGAATCGTGCTGTTGCCGGAGACAAGCAACATGCTTCTTTTCATTCTGCCTCCTGGAGCATTTATAACTTTGGGATATCTTATTGCAATTGTAAACAGATTTAAGAAAGCGTAAATTATGGAATATTTATTGATTTTTATATCAGCAATATTTGTGAACAACATCGTGTTGTCACAGTTCTTGGGAATATGTCCGTTCCTTGGCGTGTCTCAAAAGGTATCCACGTCACTTGGAATGGGAGCAGCTGTTGCTTTTGTGCTTACATTTGCAACGATTGTAACTTATCTGGTGCAGATATATTTGCTTGACCCATTTGGCTTGCAATATCTACAGACAATAACTTTTATATTGGTTATCGCAGCCTTAGTACAGATGGTTGAGATTATTCTTAAGAAAGTTTCTCCTGCTCTTTATCAGGCGTTGGGTATCTTCTTGCCTCTTATCACCACTAACTGTGCTGTGTTGGGTGTGGCTATTCTTGTTATCCAGAAAGACTTTTCGTTGATACAGAGTGTTGTTTATGCATTTTCTACGGCGTTGGGATTTGCTTTGGCATTGGTCGTATTTGCTGGAATACGAGAGCAGCTGTCAATGGTGAATATCCCTAAAGGTATGCGAGGCATGGCCATTGTACTTGTTACGGCAGGCCTTTTAAGCTTGGCTTTCTTGGGATTTTCAGGAGTAGATACAGGCTTAAGGACGTTATTTGGACTTGATTGAAGATAAAACTATGTATGTTTAGGAGGAGTAAAGATAAAATTGTTTTTATAAATAATTTATCTCTATTCCTCCTTGTTTTTTATAAAGTGATTGAATTAAAAACTTAGAAATAATGCATCTAGATAATAAAGTAGTTTGACGTGTATATTATTTATTGTTGTAGTATGTAAACAATTTGAACTATGGTCGTAATTGTCGGAATACTTTAAAAGTTTAATTAATTTCATTCCTAACTCACGTAAACAATGAAGAATTTTATGTGCATCAACTCGCGTCATGTATTATGTTTGCAGCTAGGCATCATTATATCTCTTTTCCTTTTTTTTGTGCCAATACAAATTAAGGCAATGACTTTTGGAAAAGATTATTTTAATTTGGTGAAGAATACATTGAAAGTCCCTACAGATGATGTAATGAAAAAGGCTGATGAATATTTTGAGAAAAATAGTCTAGACACAGCTTTTATTTATTATTTGGTGTTATGTAAGCGTGCAGATATTGATTTACCAAATGAAGAAAGACAGCAGTGTGCTATAGCTTTTCTGAAAAAAGGTAATATTTTATATATGAAGGGATCATATGCAGATGCACTTAATTCGTATTTTACAGGATTGAGGATATATAAGGAAGGTAATGGAAAACGCGAAATATCAAGATTCTATAATAATATTGGAACCATTTTTTGCTTGTATGGAGATTTTGGCAATGGACTTGGATATTACAAAAAGGCATACAACTTAAGCCGTAAGTATAAAGATGCCATAAATGAATATAAAGTACTTGCCAACATTACGATGATGACAGCAAGGTTAGGAAAAACCAAAGAAGCCCGTAAATACCACAAGCTATTGATTAAATTTAAGAAATCTAAAGATAAAGAGTGTGTATTTATGTGGAAGTTTTGTATGGGAATGATATTTTATTCGGAAAAAAATAGTATTCAGGCAATACAGGTATTAAAAGAAGCCGTTGACTATGCACAAAAAAACAATCTTACTCCACAATATATTTGTTCAAGCTATCAAATGTTGTATAAAAGTTATTCTGCTCTTAAAGATGACAGAATGATGTTAAAATACATACGTTTGTATAAAGAGGCAGCTGAAAAATATGGGATAATGCATTCTTGTCTTAGCGTGTATATGGATTATGCTGATTATTATGACTCCGTCAAAGATTATAAATTGGCTAATCATTATATGAAATTATACCTTGACACAAAAGATTCTATACTTAATTTTCAGGAGTTTGAAACCATAAAAAACCAACAGTTTGTTTATGAGATGGCAAAATATGATGAATATATTTCAAATTTACATGAACGTGAGAAAGAGCGCATGGCGACAATTTCAACACAAAGGAATTTTATCTTTGTCATAACAGTTGTGGTTTTGGTAGTTAGTGTATTGCTTATAATAGTTTACAGGCAAAAAAAGAGTATAGATAAAAGCTATAATAATTTGTTTGTTGTAAATCGTGATTTTATTAAAAATCAGAATGTGCTCAGAGTTCGAATGCATGAGTCTATGGCCAGGCAAAAAGAGTTAGAGGCGGAAGTTGAGCGTATGAGAAAAACAATTGACAATGGAGTATGCAGCAGAAATGAAGAAATAATTAAATGTGATTCAGATACATGTGATGACAATGTAGAAAAAGTAAGAAATGCTAGCATGAGGATGAGTGGAGATATGCGTAATAAACTTCTTGATGCAATTATAGATATAATGGAAAATACTACAGAATTTTGTAATTATGATTTTTCGCTTTTACGTTTGTCTACACTCGTTGGATCTAACAGTAAGTATGTCTCAATGGTAATTAATGATAATTTCCAAAAAAGTTTTAAAACATACGTCAATGAATATCGCATACATTTGGCTTGCCTAAGAATGTCTGATACTGAGAATTATGGTTCTTTTACGCTCAATGCCATTGCTGAAAGTGTTGGATTTAAGTCATACAGCGCATTTGTTGATGTCTTTAAGAAGACTGTTGGTATAACTCCCTCTTTGTATAAGGAAAAACTTAGAAAAGAATAGTATGTTGTTGGGTTTAAGTCATCTGTTTCATGAAAAAGAATTCTTGTTTTTATTGAAACGGATGACTTAATTCTTTTTCTTATTCTATTTCGCGAATCCGAATAAACTAGATTTGTTTTATTAAAAATTACGACATATTTTTGCTCAGGATTTTTAATAAGATCTGTTCTGAACAGAAAATATTATTGAATGCAGAAACGGGAAGCAGCCACCCTTACTGTTTAAATAATTATGTTTTTAATATAAAGTTAATAGCGGCTGGAAAAGGAATATACAAATTAAATGCGTACGAATAACGTTTAGATAATGTTATTTACATCTTAATCATGATTGGAATATAGTCCAGATTATATCGTATTGTTTTTGAGCATATGATATTGATGATTGAAGAAGTATTTTTATAAATAAAAATATTATTATAAACGGATATAAATCTGTTTTAACTTTAAATGGAATTTATGAAACACAATTTTTTTTACGCTTTTATTGCGGCAATGATGCTTTCAATAGTATCGCCAGCACAGAACAAACCTACATACAAAAAAATTAACGGCTATGCATTTTCCATATTATCTGGAAAAGGAAAATATGCAATACAGAATATGGATGGTGGAAGTAAGACTTCTATATATAATATTACAGATGGAACCGTACAGGAATTCGGCATGACAGTATGTAATAGTGCCAGCTCTGATGGTATATTTGTTGGTAAGATAGATTCTAATTTTCCTGGGATTGCTATTGACGGACAATGGGAAAAACTTCCTTATCCAGATGAACCAAACATCATTTCTGGAGTAGCGTGGGATATCACTGATGATGGATCTATGATTTGCGGTGCCATCACATTCAAGAATCTTGATGAGAGCCCTGGTGCGGTAGGAACTATACGTAAGCCGTGTATTTGGGAAAGGCAGGAAAACGGAACTTATAAAGTTTCTCTGCTAAAATTTCCATTGCTTGATCCTACTCATCTGCAAGTTCAGGCTGTAGATGCAATGATATGTAATAATAGCTATATCGGGGGACGTGTAGTAGATTGGTCAGGATATAGAAACTATGCCATATCATGGAAAAAAGATAAAGACGGAATATGGCAGTATAAAGAGCTAGGACTGGACATAATTTATAAAGATGGGGTTAAGATTCCTACAAAGCCGGCTCAGCCTGCAACTGTTGATCCTGCTAAATATTTTACATCTGAAGATTCTGTTAAATATTTGGAGGATATAGATAAATTTGAAAATGGAGAAATTGACAAGAATCCATTATATTTTAAACGTAATTATATCACAAATATTGACTCGATGGCTGCCTATTCCGAGGCTGTTGAGGAATATCAAGAAATATTGGCTGATTATAAAAAAAAGTTGAGTTTGTATAATGATTCTCTTGATTCTGCTGTAACTGGAGATGGATTTGATGTATTCTCAATAAATAAGGCACACAATGGCAACCGTATGGTAATTACATATTGGTGTAAGAAGGCTGATGGCAATCGCGACTCATCCCCTTCATATTTTAATCTTGAAAGTGGTAAACTTACTGCATACAAAGATTTTTATGGATTGGCAACAGGGGTTACTATGAATGATGTTATGTTCTATGCTGCACCTGTAGAATCTCCAATGAGAACAACTAACGTTTATGATGAGAGAACCAATAAAAACGAGACATTCTATGAGTGGATAAAAGAGAAAACCAATGGCATCATAGATATTGATCCTGAAAATGACTCATGTGAAAATGATACTACTTTAACAGGAACAGTAATACCTTCAGATAATGAAAATATTCTTCTTGGTTTTTATATAAATGCAGACCGTAAAAGATATAGTTATATTATTAATCTTGGAAAGGATAATATAAAGACTGATGCTCCGAAAGACTTGTCTTTGGTGCAGAGCTATTCTACTCTGAAATTATCTTGGAAAGATCCAGCTGGTGTCCGTGAATTGGGATATAGTACAAAAGAAATTAAAGATGGCGAAGGTATTGGTGATGAAGGCAAACCTTTTATAGGAGCAATACAATTTACACCTAAAGACCTTTCGGAATGTGTTGGTGAATATCTCAATTCCTTGACTTTCTATTCGAACAGAAAGTATAATGGTGAAGACCGTGTTGAAACAAAATTGAGTCTTGTCGTTTTTGAAAATAATAAAATGGTTGTAAACCAACCCATAGAACATTTTACTGAAAATGCATGGAATACAGTTGCTCTTGACGAACCTTTGATTATTAAAGAAAATACATCGTTGCAGGTTGGCATTAAGGTTGTTCAGCATGATATCAATGAGCATCCTCTAGGAGTTTGCCTGTATAGTGAAGACAGCGGTAAGAGTGATTTGTTCACAGAAGACGATGGTAAGACGTGGGATAGACTTTTTACTAACGGATTTATGAGAAGATGGCATATTTTTGCAAACATTGCTGCTGATAAAACAGCTGAAAAAGATCTCGGTATAGAAGGATATAAATTGTATTTCAATGGTGAACTCTATGTAGATGATATGATAAAGACACAGAATGTGTCAATAGACATTCCTGAAGATGAATACGGCTCATTTGTTGTTACTGCAATGTATAAGAATGGCATTGAGTCTGAAAATTCTAATGATGCATATTGGGAATTATCAGGAATTGGTACTGTTGAATCAGAAACTGGAAGTTGGGGACGAGTAGATAATGGTATTTTGTATCTTAACAAACCTTTTAAAACAGTTGCGATCTATAGTGTATCAGGAACATTGGTAAGTAGTTGTTCTGGCAGAACGGAGGTAAATCTTTCAAATGTTCCAGAAGGCGTTTATGTAGTTGTACTTACTGGTGAAAATGGTAAAGAAGTATATAAAATAAAGATTTAAATTTGCTCGAATAATTGAATTGTTAAAGCGATTGACGAAATATATTCTGTGGATTTGTGTTTCGTCAATCGTTTTTTTTGAATATTTTATGTACCCCAATCAGACATTAATGTATAATGTTTAATTATAAGTAGATAGATGTTTCTATGGTCGTCTCGTGTCTGCTTATTTTTTAGATAGCCAACTATATTTGCAAAAATTCGAACGGCAGTCCGCTTAATATAAGACAGAAATTCTGTTGCATCCAAGTGTTCCTAAATTAAACAGATGTTTACGTCGATAATAATTGTGGAAATAGTAATTTCTTAATATAAGGATGATAATGTTGAAGTATTACATACGCAGATGGGTTATATTATAATATAAGCGAGTTTATTATGTGACAATTCTTATAAGGTAAACATCAACCTTTCAACTGCTAAAAGACTATGTAAATATTGAAAGACAAAAAGTGAAAGTAAAAGGAGTAGATTATGTTTGTATTTTCTCTTTTGTGTAATTGGTTTTGATGAAAGTGTAATTGAAAGGGCATATGTATGTTTCAAATCATTAACCTATTGTTTTTGTATCGTAAATGGGTCGTTTTTAATACAAAAGTGACCCGATTATGATATGAAAATCAATGTTTTTTTATGGCTAATCTTGCAAATAAGATAGGCTGCAATTAGTATGCGTTCTTAAAGCATTGTTTATCTTTTACTATTTTCAGACAATCTTTTATGTTTTTATTTTGTTGCTGAAAATGAATATTTAAAGTTGAGCATTTTTGTCTCATGGAGATATATGCCGTTTTCATATGTCTTTATATAGGCGTAAGCGGTGTTGTTTGAAGATGTGTGTGAATAGTCAAATTTCCAATATAAATTTTCAGTTGTCAAATAATGGATGTATGATATAGTGACGGATAAATTTATTTGAGTTAAAAATAATCAAATGTTATCTATACAGCGAAAAATAATATAACTTTGTCTTCAATTATTTGTTTATATATATCTAAAAAACATAAGCCCATACATAGGGTTTAGTATAGGTAATTTGTTAATTCTTATTTTAAAAAGATGAAACATACAATTTTAGTAACAGGAGGTACTGGATTTATCGGTTCTCATACCACAGTAGAGTTGCAGCAGGCCGGATATAATGTGGTAATAGTTGATAATTTGTCTAATTCTAAGCCGGAGGTGGTTGACGGAATAGAAAAAATCACAGGTATTCGTCCGGCTTTTGAGCAAGTTGACTGTTGTGACTTAGCAGCAATGGATAAGGTCTTTTCTAAATATGGAGATATTAGCGGAATAATACATTTTGCTGCAAGTAAAGCCGTTGGTGAAAGTGTGCAGAAGCCGTTGCTGTATTATAGAAATAATATAACAAGTTTGCTTAATTTGCTTGAATTAATGCCTGCACACAATGTAAAGGGACTTATCTTTTCTTCAAGTTGCACGGTATATGGTCAGCCTTCGCCGGAGAATCTGCCTGTAACAGAAGAAGCTCCTATACAGAAGGCCTTGAGTCCTTATGGCAACACAAAGCAGATTAATGAGGAAATAATTCAGGATTTCATTCATAGCGGAGCACCTGTTAAGTCTGTTATTTTGAGATACTTTAATCCTATAGGAGCACATCCGTCAGCTCTTATTGGCGAATTGCCAAATGGCGTTCCAATGAATCTTATTCCTTTTGTGACACAGACGGCTATTGGCATCAGAGGACAGTTAAAGATTTTTGGCAACGACTATAATACTCCTGACGGAACATGTATTCGTGATTACATATATGTAGTAGATCTTGCAAAGGCACATGTTAAGGCAATGGAGAGAGTGCTTGATAATCCTTCTACGGATGCCGTTGAGATATTTAATATAGGTACAGGTAAAGGCGTAAGTACTCTTGAAGTTGTTGAAGGATTTGAAAAGGCTACAGGTGTTAAGGTTAATTGGGAATATGCGCCTCGTCGTGAGGGTGATATAGAGAAAGTTTGGGCTGATCCGGCTAAAGCTAACAATGTCTTGGGGTGGAAAGCTGAGACCGGCTTAGAGGAGACTCTGCGTTCCGCCTGGAAATGGCAGTTGAAGCTTAGGGAAGACGGAGTTCAATAATTGACATTAGCAATAAACGTATATTATATTTATATCTGCCTGTAAAAAAATATTTTATGGGCAGATAATTTTTTATACTAAATTGGTTATTTTTATTCTGTAGTCTTTTTGAATTTTTATCGTGTAAATTAAAATAAAAATTAGGAGTTTATTTATTGTTTCCTTTTGCTATAATATGCAAGTCTGGTTTATAACATTTTATCATAATAAAAATGAACTTTCAGCCGTCTCTTTGCAATTTATGGCAAGGACTGAAAGTTCATTTTGAGTATAAAATTATCTGAAAAGATTATTTTAGCATACTTTATGTGATCCGTCTTTAATTACAACGTCATAAACTTTTGGCTCTCTGCCATATTTCTCGTTGTATTTTTCTTTGGCATCATTTACGAAAGAATCATAAAGTTCTTCCTTTACCAGATTTATTGTGCATCCGCCAAAACCGCCGCCCATTATTCGGCAACCGGTAACACCATGTGCTTTTGCAATTTCAACCAGGAAGTCTATTTCTTCACAAGAAACTTCATAATCTTTGCTTAAGCCCTCGTGGGTCTCATACATTTTTTTGCCAACTGTTTCATAGTCGCCTTTTGTCAAGGCATCACAAACAGCGAGCACTCTGTCTTTCTCGCCAAGAACAAATGTTGCTCTTTTTATATCTTCGTCGCTGACTTCAGATTTAACAGAGTCGAGCATGTCCCAGTCTGCGTCGCGTAGTGTTTCAATCTTTCTATCAGGATATTTGTTCTTCAAAGCCGCAACAACGTTTTCGCAACTCTTGCGTCTGTCGTTGTAAGCTGAAGATGCCAGCTCATGCTTTACAACAGAGTCGAGCAGAACAAGCTTGTATCCTTTCGGATCAAATGGGAAGTATTCGAATTCGCGGCTTCTGCAGTCAAGACGCATGAGTTTGCCCTCTTTGCCGAATACGCTTGCAAACTGATCCATTATTCCGCAGTTTACACCACAGTAATTATGTTCTGTTGCCTGGCCGGCAAGAACCAGATCCCATTTTTCTACTTTATTGTCACCAAACAAATCATTGAGGGCAAATGCAAAGCAGCTTTCCATTGCTGCAGACGATGACATGCCTGCACCGAGAGGAACGTCACCGGCAAATGCTGTGTTGAAGCCTTTTACGTCAACCCCTCTTTTTTTCATTTCTTGTACAATGCCGTAAATATAGCGTGCCCAACTTGTTTTGGGGCCTTCAGGATCGTTTACATTAAATTCAACGCGGTCTTTCAAGTCAATGGCGTAAGCCATTACTGTATCTGTTCCGTTGGGGCGGATTTCGCACATTATGCCCTTGTCTATAGCTCCGGGGAAAACAAATCCGCCGTTATAGTCTGTATGTTCTCCTATAAGGTTGATTCTTCCGGGTGATGCATATACATTGCCTGTTTTTCCATCAAAATGCTTGATGAACCGGCTTCTTACAAATTCTATGTCCATGTCGTGTTCTTTTTATTATAGGTTAATATTATTTTTCTACACCAAATTTATATATAGTTTTTTGCTTATATTGATTTTCTGGTTTTAATATTACAGAAGGGAAATAAGGATGGTTTGGTGTGTCTGGGAAATGTTGAGCTTCAAAACATATTGCGCTTCTTCTTGGGAATGTGGCCCCGTGTTGTCCTTTGTATCCGTCAGCCCAATTGTCGGTATATACTTGCATTCCCGGTTCTGTGGTATACACTTCCATTGTTCTGCCGCTTATAGGTTCTTTGATGCGTGCAGCAAAACTGAGTTCGCCTTCTTCTTTTTTGTTCAGTACAAAGCAATGGTCATATCCTGCGCCATTCTTTATCTGCTCGTTGTCGGCATCAATGTCCTGTCCTACAGCTTTAGGTTTACGGAAATCGAAAGGAGTGTCTTTTACAAATCTTATTTCACCTGTAGGAATACACGTTTCGTCTATTGGCAGGTAGTAATCTGCATTAATTTCGCAAATAAGATTGTCGATAGTCGGGGTAGGGTTTGCTATTCCTGCAAGACTGAAGAATCCGTGACTTGTCAGGTTTATTATTGTCTTTTTGTTTGTTGTAGCCATATATTCAATGATAAGTTCATTGTCGTCATTGAATATGTATGCTACAGTTATTTTCATTTCTCCGGTGTAGCCCTCTTCACCGTATGATGAAACGTAGTTAAGAATAAGAGTTTCATCGTTCATTCTAAGTGCATCCCACACTTTGGCATTGAATCCTTTCAGTCCTCCATGCAAAGAGTTTGGACCATTGTTTATAGCTAATTGATATTCTTTGCCGTTTAACTGAAACTTACCTTTGCATATTCTGTTGCCATATCTTCCGATCAATGTAGAAAGATAAGGTTCCGGACTGTTGATTACATCTTGTATATTATCATGCCCTTGTATTACGTTTGCGTAATTACCATTTTTGTCGGGCATCATAATTGCAACTATAGCACCTCCGTAGTTAGTTATTGCAACTTCGTTTCCTGATTTGTTCTTTAGAATAAATAGATCTGTATTTTTTCCGTCAATTGTGGTTTGAAAATCTTCTCTTTTCAAACCACAGAGGTTTGGTGTTTCATTTGTGTCCATAATATTACTTTTTAGTTAATAAATTCTATGCAAAGTAAACTAAAAAAGTTGAGAAACACAAATGAAACACCTAAAAATATCTCATATTGTTATTAAAAACCGTTAAAGGCAATCATTAAGAAAGTCGGCTACAATATAGCTGCTTCCGCCAACGAATATAAAGTCATCTTTATCTGCTTCTGCCAATGCTTTATTGTATGCAGTGGCCACGTCGGGATAGCATGTAGCCTCAAGATTAAGGCTTTCGCTTATTTCTTTAATTTTGTTTTCGTCAATTGCCCTTTTGGTATTTGCATGAGTAAAATAATATATTGCCTTTTGTGGAAGAAGACTCATCACAGTTTGAATGTCCTTGTCATCAACCATTCCGAAAACAATTCTCATTTTACGGCATTGCTGCATATTGAGCTGCTTGCTGATATATTGCCATCCTCCGACATTGTGCCCTGTGTCGCATACAACTTTTGGGGCGTCCATAATCTTTTGCCAGCGTCCTTGCAGGCCTGTCAGTTCAGAAACGTGTCCAATACCCTCCTTTATATTTGCCCCGCTTATATTAATGCCACTTTCGGCCAATACTTTAACAGCACAGAGTATGGTATTGGTGTTTTTCTCTTGATATATTCCTCCAAGTTCACCTTTTATATTGCCCAGGCTAATTGTTTCGTATTCTATGCCTCCGTCTGCCAATGCTTTAGAACTGATAATTTCTTTGTCCTTTTCAGCGAGGTATATTTTGCTGTGTTTTTGTTTGGCAGTGTCACAGAATACGGGTAGAGTTTCTTCTGTCGTTTCACCAACCACAACCGGTATACCTTCTTTTATTATTCCGGCTTTTTCTCTGGCAATGGCTTCGAGCGTATTGCCCAAGAATTGTGTATGGTCAAAGCTGATATTGGTTATTATAGAGAGTATTGGCGTTATAATGTTTGTGCAGTCAAGCCTTCCGCCCAGTCCCACTTCGATAACGGCTATATCAACGCCTTGCTCTGCAAAGTATTTAAATGCCATAGCTGTTGTCAGTTCAAAGAAACTCGGGTGTAGAGGCTCAAAGAAATGTCTTTCGTTCTCTACAAAATCTATTACATATTCTTTGCTGACACATTCTCCGTTTACCCTTATACGCTCGCGAAAATCCTTGAGATGCGGCGATGTATACAAGCCGACCTTATATCCGGCAGACTGCAATATTGAGGCTATCGTGTGAGAGCATGAGCCTTTTCCGTTCGTTCCGGCTATATGGATTGTCTTGAAGTTTTGGTGGGGATGACCAAAATGTCTGTCAAGTTCGAGCGTATTATGCAACCCCTCTTTATAAGCAACAGCGCCCACTTTTTGAAACATAGGGACGCTGTTGTATAGATATTCAATTGTTTCTTCGTATGTCATTTTTCTGAAACTGTCAGTTGTTAACTGAAGTAATTTCTGAACTTCTGGAATATGGTGCGTTTTGTCGCTGAGTCACCTTTAAAGTTATCGCTCTCGCGCATCTCTTCCAAAGCCTTCTTTTCTTTTTGGCTAAGTGTCTTCGGTACGTAAACGCTGATGTTTACAACCATGTCGCCATTGCCTCTGCCATATCCTTGAACTGCCGGCAGACCTTTGTTTCTGAGTCGCAGAGCCTTTCCGGGTTGAGTTCCCGGCTCGATCTTTACTCTTACGCGGCTTCCGTCAATTGTCGGAATTTCAACGCTTCCACCAAGAGCTGCGGTAGGGAAGTCAAGAAGAAGGTTATATATAATGTCGTTGTCGTCACGTATAAACGTGTCGTTCGGCTCTTCTTCTATATATACCTGTATGTTTCCTGGTGTTCCGTTGTGTCTTCCTGCATTGCCTTTTCCTGGTACATTTACTATCATGCCTTCAGAGACACCGGCAGGAATGTTGATTTCTACAACTTCTTCACCCTTTACAACGCCAGTTCCGCCGCAAGCGTGGCACTTGTTCTTTATAACTGTACCTTCACCGCCGCATGTAGGACATACGCTTTGAGTCTGCATCATGCCGAACAGGCTTTGAGTGGTGCGTGTCACCACGCCGCTGCCATGACATGTCGGACAGGTCTCTCTTGCGCTTCCGTCTTCAGCACCAGTTCCGTGGCAGTGGTTACATGTAACGTCACGCTTTACTTTGAATTTCTTGGTAACGCCTGTTGATATTTCCTGCAATGTGAGTTTTACTTTCAGACGTAAATCCGAACCGCGTTGCTGAGCAGGACGATGCTGGCCTCCGCCGAATCCGCCTCCGCCAAAACCGCCGAATCCTCCACGTCCGCCGAACACATCGCCAAACATGCTGAAGATATCATCCATACTGAAACCGCCCGCACTGCTGAAACCGCCAAAGCCTCCGCCGCCGGCAGGACCGTTAAATCCAAACTGATCATACTGCTGTCTCTTCTGCGGGTCATGCAATACGTCATATGCCTCGGCTGCTTCTTTGAATTTTTCTTCAGCTTCCTTGTTTCCAGGATTACGGTCGGGATGATATTTTATGGCAATTTTTCTATATGCCTTCTTTATTTCGTCTTCAGAGGCGTCTTTGCTCACGCCAAGCACCTCATAATAATCTCTTTTTGCCATTGTTAAATGTTAGATGTTTATTGTCCAAAAACTTTTGTTACAAACATGCCCGTAAAGTTATTGCCCTACAGCAACTTTTGCATGTCTTATAACTTTGTCGTTGAGAGTATATCCCTTTTGGACACAGTCTAAGACTTTTCCTTTTTTATCATCGCCCATTCCGGGGACCATTGCCACAGCCTCATGATAGTCTGTGTCAAAGTCCGCATCTTCTGTCTTGATTTCTTTTACGCCAAGACTTTCCATCGTTTTGTTGGTCTTTTGGTGAATCAGTTTCATGCCTTCTCTTATGACTTCAATGTCATCAGTCTTCTCGGCATTTTCGATGGCGCGTTCCATATCGTCAATTATAGGCAGAAAAGCCTGAACAGCCTTTTCTGATCCGTTCAGTATCAGTTCGGTCTTTTCTTTCAGAGTCCTTTTCCTATAGTTGTCGAATTCAGCTACAGAGCGAAGATATTTATCCTTGAGAATCTCTATCTCTTTGAGAGCTTCTGCCAGAGGATCTTTTTCTTCCTCTTTTTCTTCATTTTCTTTATCTGTGTCGGCAGCGTTTTCTTCAGCCTCAGTGTCTTGTTTTTCTTCAGCCTCTTCAGTAGCAGTATTATCCTGGTTTTCTGCCTTTTCAGATTTTTTTTCTTTTTCTGCAGCGCTTTCTGATGATGCCTTTACTTGTTCATCATCTATATTAATTTTTTCTTTCTTGTCCATGATGTTAAAACTTTTTGTAGTACGTGCAGCAAAAATCTTGCCAAACCAAGTTGCTGACATTTATTCGTACATTTTGGCACGCTGTTCTTTCAGCTGTTCATCGTAAATATAGTCGTCATACTGCATGAGCTTGTCGATTGTTCCTTTAGGAGTAAGCTCTATTATGCGGTCTGCCACTGTCTGGATGAACTCATGGTCGTGGCTGCTGAACAGGATGTTGCCTTTGAATCCTACCAGGTTGTTGTTGAAAGCCTGGATGCTTTCAAGGTCAAGGTGGTTGGTTGGCGTGTCAAGGATAAGGCAGTTGGCGTTCTTGAGCTGCATGCGTGCTATCATACAGCGCATCTTCTCACCACCGCTCAACACGTTTACTTTCTTCATCACTTCCTCTCCGCTGAACAGCATTCGGCCAAGATATCCTTTCATCATCACTTCGTTGCCGGTGCCAAACTGTCCAAGCCATTCAACGAGGTTCATGTCGCTGTTGAAAAACTCGGTGTTGTCGAGTGGGAGATAGGCTGTTGTTATTGTTACACCCCATTTATATGTTCCGGCGTCAGCCTGTCTGTTGCCGTTTATTATTTCAAACAAGGCTGTCATGGCTTTCGGGTTGTGACTCAGGAACACAACCTTCTGACCCTTTTCTATGTTGAAGTTTACATTGTCGAAAAGCACAGTTCCGTCTGCGTCAACAGCCTTCAGACCTTCTACTTCAAGAATCTGGTTGCCCGGCTCACGCTCCATCTGGAATATAATTCCCGGATACTTACGTGATGAAGGACGGATTTCTGCGATGTTAAGTTTTGCAAGCATCTTCTTGCGGCTTGTTGTCTGCTTGCTCTTTGCCACGTTGGCAGAGAAACGGCGGATGAACTCTTCAAGTTCTTTCTTCTTCTCTTCTGCTTTCTGGCGCTGGTTCTGAGCCTGACGCAGTGCCAGCTGTGAACTTTCGTACCAGAATGAGTAGTTACCTGCGAACACTGTTACTTTGCCGAAGTCGATGTCTACGGTCTGTGTACTTACAGCATCAAGGAAGTGACGGTCGTGGCTTACCACCAATACTGTCTGTTCAACGTTGCTGAGATATTCCTCCAGCCACTGAACTGTGTCGAGGTCAAGGTCGTTGGTAGGCTCGTCGAGCAGCAGGTTGTCCGGATTACCGAACAGGGCCTTGGCCAACATTACGCGTACCTTCTCGTTGTTAGACAACTCACTCATCTGCTTGCTGTGCAGATTCTCCTTGATTCCGAGGTTCGACAGCATTTGCGCTGCATCGCTTTCGGCATTCCATCCGCCCATCTCGGCAAACTTTTCTTCAAGCTCTGCTACCTTGTTGCCGTCTTCGTCGTTGAAGTCCTCTTTCATGTAGAGGGCTTCACGCTCTTTCATGTTCTGCCATAACGGCTGATGTCCCATAAGCACAGTGTCCATCACGCTGTACTCATCATATTTAAAGTGATCCTGATCCAATACGGAGAGACGCTCTCCAGGGCCAAGCTCAACGCTTCCTTTGTTTGGCTCAAGTTCTCCGCTTATGGCTTTAAGCAGAGTTGATTTGCCTGCACCGTTGGCGCCGATCACGCCATAGATGTTGCCGTTTGTGAACTTGATGTTTACATCCTTGTAAAGTACTCTCTTTCCAAACTGAATTGCAAGATTTGTGACTGTTATCATTCCTATTTTACCTTGTATTATATTTTGGCTGCAAAATTACAACTTTTTATCTGATATTCCAAATTTAAGATAAAAGGCTTTGTAAACATTTCGTGTAAACGGCAGAAAACTTGCTGTTTGGGCTTTAAATGGCTGACTATTAATAGCTTTAGTCATTTGTCGGTATCTGCTTGTCGTGTTGTTGTATGTTATGTTCTTTCACTTTTGTGTGATAATGCCTGCATGCTGAATTACAATGTTGTGGCAGACGCCACATTAAGTTTGTCGATGTCCATGTTACATCTTAAACCCCAATCTGTCATTAGACCGCACATAGTCTATTTTGTGCATTCCTGCTTTCAGCCCGTCTTTTTGTTTCTGTTGTCGTCTTTTTTCCGGCTTTTTCTTGATACTGTCCGTTATGTCTGCAAAAATCTAACGAAAATATGCTTAATATTAAGCAAAAATCCCGACCGGATAATAACACCAGATTGGAGTTAAACTCATGTAGCGCCTGCGGGAAACATTATCAAAGGCTTGTAACAAAAGTTTTGTTTATTTTATATACAGCACGAATCGTCTTCTTGCATATTCTTCTTGCATTTTTCTGATGCCCGTTTGTGCTGTCTGTACGGCTGTTCTTGTGTCTGTCGTTCACATCCTGCTGAAGAAAATCATGCGCCACACGGGCGTTCCGTCAATCTTTATCAGCCATGCGGCAAGGGCGAGAGCCACGCATATTGTTATGATAACAACCGTTCCGGCTCTCACCAGTCGCGGCGGCACGCCGCCTATTATGTTGCGCACCTTCTCGCTTCTCAGTTCTATGTTGTCTTTTTCGTCCATGCTCCGTTTCCTTTCTTTCTTTTTTTAATATGTTGCCGTCTGTTGTGCCGGCGTCGTGTGTCCGTGGTTATGTCTGCGCCTTGCCGGTTGCCGGCGGATGTCGTGCTGCGGCGGCTGAGGCTCAGTTGCCGAGTTCAAGCTGGTTCTTTACCAGTTGGTAGTACATTCCGCGCTTCCCGGTGAGTTGCTCGTGAGTGCCTGTCTCTGCCACGTGTCCGCCGTCTATCACCACTATGTTGTCGGCATGTCTTACCGTGCTCAGCCTGTGCGCCACTATCACCACCGTGCGCCCTTTGTAGAAGCGGCTCAGGTTTTCAACTATGGCACGCTCGTTGTTGGCGTCGAGCGAGTTGGTCGCCTCGTCCAGAAATATGTAGTGAGGATTCTTATACACCGCCCTTGCTATCAGTATGCGCTGCTTCTGTCCCTGGCTCAGTCCCATGCCGTCGCGTCCTATCTTTGTGTCAAACTTCAGCGGAAGGCTCATCACGTAGTCTTTTATGCAGGCTATCTCTGCCGCCTTTACCATCCGTTCCTTGTCAATGTCGCCGTCGTCAACGGCTATGTTGCGCGCTATTGATTCTGAGAATATCACTCCGTCCTGCATCACCACTCCGCACTGCCGTCTCCACCAGTCGAGGTCTGTCTTTGCCAGGTCTGTGCCTCCTGCGGTTATCTGTCCCGCCTCCACGGGATAGTAGCCCAGCATCAGTTTCACGAGCGTTGTCTTTCCGCTGCCCGACGCGCCTACTATTGCCGTAACCTTGCCTTCTGGTATGTACAGGCTCACCCCGTCTATGGTCTTTGATGGCGAGTGAGGGTCGTATCTGAAGCTTATGCCGTCGAGCCTTATGTCGTGTGTCATGTCTGCGGGCCGCATTACGTGATCTTTGGCGTTTTCGTCGTCAGCGCGGTGAATCTCGTTTATGCGCTCAAGGCTTATCTTCACGTCCTGCAGCGAGTAGAGAAATCCCATCAGCTGGTCTACGGGACTGTTGAGCTGACCTATTATATACTGCACCGCGAGCATCATACCGAGCGTAAGCTCCCCGTTGATCACCGCCGTTGCCGACACCACCGTTATTATTATGTTCTTCAGCTCATTTATGAATATGCTTCCCGCCTCCTGTGTCTGCTGCAGCTTCAGGCTCTTCATCTGCACGCCGAAGAGGTCGGCCTGTGTGTCCTCCCATTCCCAGCGGCGCCGCTGCCGGCAGTCCTGCAGCTTTATTTCCTGCATTGACGTTATAAACTCGTAAGTCTTGTTGCTGTTTATTGCCTGCTGCTCAAACAGCTCATAGTCGAGCACCTTGCGCCTTTTCAGAAACATGGCTATCCATAGGGCATACAGTGCGCTGCCGGCGGCGAATATTATAAATATCACCACGTTGTATGTAAGCAGCACTATGCCGAACACCACGAGGCTCAGCATTGAGAACATTACGCTAAGCGTCTGTCCCGTCAGAAAGCTGTTTACGCGCGCGTGGTCGTTCATGCGCTGCAGCAGGTCGCCTGTAAGCTTTGTGTCAAAAAACGACATGGGCAGCCGCAGCAGCTTGATGAAGAAGTCGCTCACGAGCGATATGTTCACGCGCATGCTTATGTGCAGCAGCAGCCAGCGGCGTATAAAGTCGAGTGCCGTGCGGCTCAGCGTCAGCATGAGCTGTCCCAGGAGCACGAGCCACACGAATCCGATGTCGCGGCTCTTTATTCCCACATCGACAATGGCCTGTGTGAGGAACGGAAGCACGAGCTGCAGCACGCAGCCTAAGAGCAGTCCGGCTATAATCTGTCCGAAATATTTTCTGTACTTCTTTATGTATCCGAACAGAAAGCGGAACGAGCGGCTTTCGCCGTGGCTATTGCCCAGCTTGTTGTCATAAAAGGCAGGAGTGGTTTCTATAAACATTGCCACGCCCTTGTCTTCTCCGCCCGAACGTGTGCTCACCCAGTGCTTCTCCATGTCTTTCTTCCTGCATATGGCAAAGCCTTTGCCGGGGTCGGCAATATAAAACTTCTGTTTCTTTACGTCGACCTTATACAGCACCACAAAGTGGTTCTGGTTCCAGTGCAGTATGCACGGCAGCGGAGCTTCTGCCAGGTTGTCGAGGCTGACACGTCCGCATACCGTATGCAGTCCCAGCTTTTCGGCCGCCTCGCTTATGCCCAGCAGCGATACGCCTTCTGACGTGGCGAAGCACAGCTTCGACAGACTGTCGAAGCTGTAGTCTGCCCCGTAGTGGCTGCATATCATGCGCAGGCATGCTGTGCCGCACTGCATCGCGTCGTGCTGAAGGTATATTTTAAAGTCTTTCATAGAGCATTGGCTTTACACGAATTTCATTCGTCAATAGTTGTTTTCTTGCTTTTCATATTGCTGTATGCTCTGTGCCTGTCTGCGCTGTCGCAAATTACCGCCAGATATTGTGTAGGCAACTTCTAATTTTATAAATGTTCCGTCGTTGAGTTTTTCACGCTTGTATGACAGGCCGCTCTTGATTACTTCAGAAACGCGGGGCTTGGTGTATGGCGTGACGGAAAGTCTCATCTGCAATTTATTTTTAAGGAAGCTCTTCGACACGCTTATTGAAACATCCCATACGTTGTTCATCTTCATCTCCCACATATATTTGGGCGGGTCGTAACTTGCGTACACATTTAAGGCCAGTCCGCTTTTCAGCCATGCCATGCAGTTTGCATAAACATACCAGCTGAACTGGTCATTGTATTCAAAGTTATTGGATTTGAAAGAGCTCCATGATGTATATCCGCCCAATTTTACATAGAAGTTATCCGTAAGATATTTTCTCCATTCCAGCGAAATCTGCTTCGTGTCATCTTTCTTGCTGTTCTGCAGCACGGAACGTGTAGTGTTCGGATTGTCCGGGTCTGTCTCCTCCTCGTAGAACAGGCTCTTTTCGTTCTTCGTGTATGAAAAGTTAAGATGCAGACTCTTAAAGAGCGTAATCTCCATGTTTATCCATTGGCTTGCCGGAATGTCGATGTCTGGGTTTCCCATGCTGTAGTGGTTTGCCCCGTCATACACCCTATAAGTGCTCACACCGGCATATGGTATGCCATACACGTTTCTGTTGTATGTCAGGGCTATGCTGTGTTTCTGCTTTTTGTCAAGGTAGTATTTCAGAACAGCCGACGGGCACAGGCTCCAATAGCCTCTGTTGTCTTCAAGTCCGTTGGTGGTCACGTTCATGCTGTTGTACTGAACGCGCATGTTTGCGTTGTACGACAGCCGCCCTGCAACTCCGTCGTACGATGCGAAAGCCGCAGCCTCATGTCCTATGGCGCTCTGTCTTATCTTGTTTATTCTCTCGTCCTCGTCCACGTCGTTCATCCGGTAGTCGAGGCCGGCCGACAGCGTGTTGCCGTTTTTCTGGATGTTCTGCCATACAGGCTTTACGCGCAGCAGTCGTGCATAGTTGTCGGCATCTTGTGAGTAGTCTGTTATTAATCCGTTTCCTGTAATTGTATTGAAACTGTTTTTTCTTTTACTGTTGAACCACAGGTAGTCGGCGGTAATATTCAGGTTAGAGCCTCTGTCGTCTATTTTCCAGTTGTAAAAGGCTACACCGTTTAGCATAAGGTTCTTTGCCGGTCTCCATGTCACAGTCTGGAAAGTGTTGCTTGTTCCATCACCGCTTTCGGTGTTGTCGGCATCCAGCGTTGTTGTTCCATTGACGTATGATGCACTTGCGGAGACGCCCACCTGCTGGTTGTGTCCTACGTCTGCGGTTATGGTCATCCATTCCATCCATGAGTTTGAATTCACTCTACTCCTCTCGTTGCTCTCAGATGCCGTAGTGTTCACCATTTTGTTAGTCTTGTATTTTGTCTCATACAGTCCCCGCCTGTAACTGAGGGCATTGAAGAGGGTAAACCTTCCAAAGCTTGCCATCTGATATGTAGCGAGGTTGAATCCGTCACTTCCGGTTTTTGTCCTTGTCTGCGTTCCTCCCTGAAAGCCCACCGTATAGCCTTTCTCTCTGTGTTTCAGCCATATCCTCATGATGCCTCCGGGATCGCTTGCGCTTTCAGATCCTGTATTGAAATAGTCAACCTCAATGCGCGCTATCATTTCCGGGCGCAAAACCCGCAGTTGTTCCTTGTCGGTCACTTTCACGCCGTCAACATAAACGGCGCTGGCCGTTTTGCCGTATATAGAAACGTTGCCTTCATTGGCTTGCACATATGGCAGCATTGACATCATCTGGTCGAACGAGAAAGTGTCTGCCAATTTGCTGTTGGCCAGATTCAATGAGAATCCGTTTGCCTTCTGTCTTATCCTCGATGTAACCACGGTTATGTTGTCTATACTCATTTCACGGCTTATCGAGTCTGTTGTCGTTGAGTCAGCCACGGATTTGTCTGCCTCCGTCGTGGCATGCGTATTTGCCGTAAGAGACAGCAACGCTGTTAATATTAAGATGATGTTTCTCATATATCTAAATTTTTTTGGTTTAACTGTATTGTGTACGCAGGCAAGCACCGTTTTGTGACTTACTTAACATTATTTAACTTGCTTCAATTTGTTTGGCAGCCATTTGTGATAATTATATTTTTAGCAATATATATTATCTTCGGTTAATATTTTCAGCCTCATACGCAGCTGCGGGTCGGCTTCTTCTTGGGTTAAAGCATTTTTACAGAATCCATGGTCAATTCTGTTTTGCACACAGATTGTACAGACAGGCAACAGTCTGCATGTATGGCAACGGCGTATGAAGCCTTTCATATCATATAATTTTGCTTTTTCTGTTTTTGATATATGTCCGTCTTCTTCAAGTATACCAATTCTGTCAGAAGTATTAAATTTTCTTGCTGTGCATTTGAATACATCCCCGTTGTAGTTTATCACTGCCGATGAGTAAAAATCTCCATAGCAATGCTTGAGCACTTCCTTTTCTGTTAATTTTACTGTGGAGTCCTTTCCTGTTATATATGTTTTAAGTCTGATGGCTTTTTCTTTAAGTTCATCTGTCTGTTTTTCTTGCCATACTTTTTGCAGAAAGAATTTTACCTTGCCTTTTTCAGGTGTCATATTATTTATTTCGTCTACAAGTTCATAATATGAATCAATATTTTCGTTTGTATAGTTGCATCTTATGGTGAAACTAAAACCTTTTGACAGTGCATATTTTATATTCTTTATTATCAGTTGGTATGTACCTTTTCCATTTTTTGTATATTTTGTTTTGTCATGAAACACCTGCCCCCCATCAAATGGAATCTGGAAATGGATATCAAGATTTGTACTTGCAAGTAAATCTGCTATTCTTTTAGACAACAGCACACCATTTGTAGTAAAATGTACTATAAGTGTTTTTTCTCGTTTGGTGCAAACATCCTTTATTTCATTAATTAATGGCAAGGCTATTTTTTCAGCTTTCAGTAAAGGTTCCCCTCCGAATAGACTTAGACATATAGTTTTTAGTTCTTTGCTGCATGTTTTTGATTTTACAAAGTTTACTACACTGTCCATCGTCTTTCTTGTCATGTAGCAATTATGTGTGTGCTCTTCGTAGCAGTACCAGCATCTTAAATTACAGTCAAGTGTAGGATTTATGGTCAGATGCATGGTGCTTTTTGAACTTAATTCTTTTAATATTCTTTTTTCAGCCTCTGTAGCTTCGTCAACTTGGTTGTCTACAATAAAGCCATTATCACATAATATGCTGAAAAGCTCTGGATGTATATTTTTTATCTCATCCGCATTGCTATCATATTTTTTGACAATGTTATAAAGTTCAGGAAGCAGAACAATTATTTTGTCTGTAAAATAATTATATAATAATGTCTTATCCTCTTTTGTCTGATCTGATATGTTATATATACTCCATTTCATAATTTTAAATTTAAAATCTTTTAAAATGTTCTTATTATAAAATAAAGGCATTAGTGTCAGCGTGCTAATGCCTTTACTTTTATTATGGTTGTGCAGGCTTTTGATTTAAACAATTATTAAAATTATTAATCCAAAGATCATGGCCACAACCGCAATTACATCCCTTACAATTATAATTACTGTCTTTGTTTGATGCTGTTTGGTCACAATTGACATTAGAATTTTGCGCTTCGGCTCTTACGTTTATAAGTCCAAAACCTCCACGTAGCACGTAGGTGGTTACTTTCATCCTTAGTTAAAGGGCTGATTTTAATAATAGGATTTTCCATAGCTTTATCTTTTTATTATTAATGGTTATTATTATGCTTTTAAACGCTGACAAAAGCATATTGTTTTATAGAAATTTTATTCTATCTCAATTTCACAATAATATATGTATTTGCCGTCATCTAACTGCAGTTCATAAATGCCTTGCATATCATCTGGCAATTCCACTTCGTTGGCTCCTGCCGGTATCTCCATTGAATAGATGGCGATGTCATTGTCAACCAACCTTAAAACGATATTATTAAACTGTCCAAATAAATATAATGTATTGTCACATAGGCCTATTGACGGACCTTTTATCGGAGTGCGTGAAGGTTTAGGGAGTTCGTCACTTGGGTCAATATACTTTATCAATAAATCAACACGAATAATATTTTTATATGATAAAAAATTATTTGTTTCGGTTGTTTTAGCATCATTTAAAGTACAAACCAATAAACTTAATAAACATAATAGAATTCGCTTTTTCATAATTTTATTTTTTTTGCAAAAATATATGAAAAAGCATTTATGTAAAATCAATTTTATGATATTAACTTATAAACAAAATAAACAAAAACGTTATAAGTCATTTTATATCAGTATATTATATTTGTTTTAAACATTTTAAACGGAGACAAATATCATTAATTTTACTATTAAAATGTTGTTAGTTGTCAGGTGTTATTCTTTTTATTGAATAATCAAAGTCTTTTGCTCCTCCTGTATTTCCAAATATTTTATTATTAAGTCGTCTGCGGGTTGTGGTCAGTCTTTGAGATGAAATATCAAGAAGACACGTTATTTCAGAAGTTATGAATTTAAACTTAATTAAAATGCAAATTAAAATTTCTATATCGCTAAGTTTATTTTTCCTAATATTTAAATAATTCATAAAGTTAGGCATATTTCTTTCTGCATAGCTGATAAGTTGTTTCTTATCTTCGTATGTAGCTTTCCTACTTGTGCCAGAAAGTACATGTAAATGTTCTATCAGGGCGATATTTAATATATTGCCTTTTATTGAAGATACATTTTGCTCTTTCCAAGAGTCACCACATAACTCACATATTTTTTTATTTAACTCTTCTATTTCAGCTGTTTTTTGTTTAATAAGTTTTTCGTCTTTTATTTTTGCACATATAGCATGATCAAGTTCTTTTTCTTTTTTTTCAAGTAATAATAGATTCATCGTATTTTTTGCATTTAGTTGCTGATTTATAGCAATATCCTTCTTACGCTTTTGTTGTATTAGTAGAATGATACATATAGATAGAGTAAAGGCAAAAATTAGTATAATTGACCAATATTTATATGTAATTGCTTCTTTGTTTTTTTTATCAGCTAATAATTTATTGGCATTGTAATTATACATGGCCTGCATCTGCTGGAGATGTTCGGTTGACATACGGGCATACGCAGAATCTGTTGCTGCATTCCACATTTCTGCGTATTTAGTAACAGAATCATTATTGCAACGTTTTTTATATAGCATATATAATCCCTTAGCTGCGGCCTGATGATTATTATAATCCGAGGTTTCGTTTAATTCCTTTCTAAAGAAATATTCTGCTGAATCAAGCTTATCTTCATTAAGGTAACACATACCTTTGATATGATAATGTATTTCATGACCTTTTTTTACTTTGTTGACTTTTGTATCATAAAGTCCTGATTCTTTTTCATATATTCTTAAATACGGCTTAACCTTGTTTGTCTCTCCATTTTCCACCATTATGAAGATAGGTATACCATATGAAGATGCTGCATAATTTATATATCCGTATTTCCGAAATAATTTTGAGGATTTGTCGCTGATAGAAATGACCGAGTCATATTTTCCTAAATAATAATACGTTTCTGTTAAGCGTTGATATCCACAAATTGCATTCAATGTGTCCTTTGCCAATTTTGCATATTTTATTGCTTGCTTTTGTGCTATTAAAGCATTTTCAGGTGACAAATGTTTATATAGGATTTCACCAAGAAAGGTATATATCCGGCTTAAATTTTTAAAGTCGCAGCTGCTGTCAGTGGTGTCTGCCTTTGCTGCGCTTCATGAAAATACTGCAATGCCATGGGGGCATCCTTGCCGTCAAAGTATGCGCATCCAAGGATATAGTATGCGAGCATACGTTCGTTAGAATCTCCGTGCTTGTCAAAATAGTCGGCAATGTCTTTCAGCGAGTCGGTGCTCATGGGCATTGCGAGCTTGTTTCTTACTTTAGCCTTTAGCAGCAACAGCTTCATGTGTCGGCTTTTGTTCATGTCGCTTTCTCCCTCCAGACTGTCAATAAGCGTCATCGCCCTTTGCGGTGCCACCTCGCTCAGACTGTCTGCCACAGCAATATCTCTGTCTGCCGCCTGCTGTCCGCAAGATACAACAGATAATAGTGTTGGTACTATACATACGGCCAATAAAAGGCCGCCCGTTATGTTGGTTATAATTCTTTTCATCGTTTTAAATGGTATTCGAGATGCAAAGATAATATTTTTTTTGAGTAGTTAAAGGAGTTAGAGTAGTTAAAGTAGTTAAAGGAGCTTGTTTAAGTGAAGAACGAAGAGTGAAGAGTGAAAAATTCGATACTCTTGTGGATTATTGTTATTTCACTTTTCATTTAACCGCTTGTGCAACCGATATGAATCAACAAAGCTAATGTGCCGGCTGATTTGCAATCTGCCGAAATTAAGTATAAGGATTTTAATCCGCTCACTTCCTATTTTTGATTAATAGGTATGAGTTTCGGATCACAGATCCTGATACTTTATGCTGTCGGATAGCATAT
>UMHZ01022758.1_pt1 | contig 33124 bp, 29 predicted proteins | sample 1965671 | NCBI WGS metagenome assembly UMHZ01 (sample SAMEA4836111, study PRJEB28245) | human gut metagenome | biome: gut microbiome; material: fecal sample | place: Denmark | collected 2008 | reverse complement strand
ACTATTCCGTCGCCTACATTGCCAATTACTGCGGCTTTTCTTCAGCCAAAGTTTTAGAACGTAATTTTAAAGCCTGGAAAAAAATGACCCCCAGCCAATATCGCAAAGCTTTTAGCAAATATTTCAATGAATAAAAAACGGACAAGCCAAACTTGCCCGCTTTTTCGTTTAACCTGCAGTATTGCTCAAATGAATCTCCCGGTCAAATAACTGCCGCATCTCTTCAGTCAAGTTGTGCGCGATAAAAACAATCGTTGCATCGGTTTGCAACAGATTCTGCAGAATTTCCAAGCCATTGTGTGCATCGATGGCTGAAGTGCCTTCATCAATGAAAATCAGCTGACTGTCATGGATCTGTGCTCTGGCCAAAACCACTTTTTGCCGCTGGCCGCCAGACAGGGCATGCTTGCCTTGATCGAGTTCCGTATCTACTCCTGCCGGGAATTTAGCCAGATCTTTTTCCAAATTCACCTGCTTAACAAAATGCATTACCCGGTCATTCAGCTTGGAGTTAAACATTGTAATGTTTTCCTTGATTGTACCTGGAAAGAGAACCGGATCTTGCGGAACATAACCAATTTGAGACAGGTCTGGCCGCTCAATTTCTTGCCCGGCTTCGTTTTTAAAACAAATCTTTCCAGTCGCCAATGGCAACTCCTGCAGGATCAGCTTAAAAAGCGTAGATTTTCCAGTCCCGCTGTCACCTGACAATAAGATTTTTTCTCCCCGCTTGATTTGAAAATCCGGATAAGTGATTTTTTCCTCATTACTAAAAGCTACAGACAAGGCTTGAACTGACAATGACTGAAAATGGTCCAAACTTTCAGTCTTTTCTAAGTGGTCGGTCTGAACTGCAAGCTGCTTTCTGAGCTTGGCGTTTAAAGTCTTGCTTGACTGCAAAATAGTATATTGGTTGACCACAACCCCCAGTTCAGTAAAAATCGTGCTGGCAAAGTTGCCAATGCTAAAGAAAACACCGAAATTCATCCGGCCAGTAATAATCAAGACACCTGAAACGAGCAAAATCAAGGCCTGGGACAACACGTTTGCGGCATTGTTGACGCCGCTGGCAACTTGCATCCGGCCGGACCGTCTGACATTGGCATCTTCAAGTCGCTTTCCTTGAGCAGTCGTTACCGCCAAAAGCTTCTGCTTGACGTGGTATCTCTGCAAAACGCTCAAACCGCTAAACCATTTTTCCAGCATATCGAGATAACGCTTGTTTTCATTAGAAATATCATCCATAGCCTTTTGCAAAGCTGGAGATAAAAATCGAGGCATGAAAAACATCAACACTGCAAGAAGCAGAATTACCAGCAATAAAAGCCAGCTGTAGGTAAAGACGATGATTGAGGAAAGGACTACATCCAATCCACAAGCGGCAATTTTCAGCCATGGAGCCAGGAAATTTTCACCCAGCATGTTTAAATCTTGGGTCAAACTGTTCTGAACGCTGGAAACTTTTGGTGCCTTGTTACCACTGCTGTAGATTTTTTCCACTTCAGCAGACCGAAGCTTGTGGAAATACTCTTGAGTCTGTTTGTCATACAAGTAATTGGCTCTATAAGACAAGCTGCTGCCGATGGAATTAACCACAAAATTAATCCCGATAATTGTCACGAAAAGCAGCAGGTTTCCTTTGCGCAAGCTGTCCCCCAGCAGTGTCAGCAAGGCGTTGTTGCCGGCCAGAAGCGCGCTGCCGCCAATAACTAAAAGAATGATCGCGATAAACCTAACTCGGTTGCCCTTGATAAAATCTGAATAATACAAAACACTCACAACCTTTCTAAATCTATAAAATTCCCATTTGCTTAGCTTGTTCTATCAAAAATATAATTCCAGCATTTCCATCCGCAAAGTCTAAGCTTATGCGCCTAAACGACTCATCAACCATGTATCTATTACCATTAGAAACAATTGAGTACAACGGAAGATTCCTAAACATTTCCCTTATATCATTATCTCGTTTGCTTGATTTAAATATTTTTTTGAATTTCTGAAGGACGTATATGAAACTTCCTAATCCTCTATACAGAGAACTATTTTTAGGCATATGTTCTTGAGAAATAGAATTAACTAAATCTAGAATCGACGCATCATATTTGGTATCATGAAATTTTTCCCTGTATTCCAGCAAAATGTTGATCATACCTGCCGTGCCGTCAGCAAAATATGGTGATAAATATGTTGAATATTCCGTTATCCTAAAGAATCTTCCATTTATTGTAGATTCCATATATTTTTCTTGTGTATAGTTTATCAAACTATCTATAATAATTTTTTCACTAGGACTCGCAATTTTTATAGTACACAAGAGTAATGCATATACTTGAACTAATGAGGTTTCCGCTAATCGCTCATCCCCATCCTTAAGCATCTCCACCAATCTCTTGCCTTCTGAAATAACATGGTTATGCATCTTTTTTTCAAAAAATATATCATTAAAGATCGTTGGCTTTTGGAGATACTCCTTGTAGATAGACACCATATTCTCATTGAATATTAAATCCGTATCTTCCTCAAAGAAAAGAGTTTTCTTATCATCAATTTGTATTCCATCAATCATGGCCAGATATACAGATTTAACAAGTTCGTATTGAAAGTCATCTAAAGAAACCAAATCTTCGGAATTATAGAGGTTCTCACAATCCATCTTATCTAACACTTCAACCAAATTATCTAACCGCTGATTTGGATCTTCTAATAAGTCCATGATGACATCGACAAAAACTTTTGGAAGATTATGAGTTGACGCATACTGCTTAAAAAAATTAATTGTCATAGCGCCACTATGATCGATCAACAAGAACATATTTCCTCGACAGAAAAATGATATCAATAAATATGCTAATTGTTGATTATCTTGAGCAATTGGGGCTAAAAATGGTGTATTTTCATCAAAGAAGCCTTCAGTACGTGCAAAAAAAGCTATTTTCGAATGATCTTCTAAAAATACGCTTTGCTCTAAATCTACAAAACTTACAAGGTTAGTTTCTGGATCTACTAAAACATTTTCCGATGATATATCTCCTAAAAAAATCCTTTCATCATGAAGTATCTGTACATTTTTCAATAGATCTGTAATCGATTTTCTGTAGTCATTGATTGTTTTCTTACGTAACTTTTTATCAATAAAATTATGGTGCGAATCCGCACGATAGTCATCAACACTTAGGCCGCACTTTTTTTCTTCACATAAAAAATAATCTTCGTCTTCTGAAAAATCATCAATATAATTAGGAATAAAATCGAATTTCATCATTCTCTTTATATTTACCGCTTCATTCTTCAGCGAATCTGTACATGCTACCCCCAAGTTCATATATCCTGGATGCGCATTTTTTAGGACAAATTCCTCTTCACTACCGGCAACATGGGCTAAAAACGTAGCTCCTGAAGGCTTAGAATTTAGCCCTTCCGTTGGAATAATTTTCTTAAACAAGTATTTACATGTTTTACTATCATCTGAGTTATCTGGAAATGGCTCATCAACCCAAGCTGGTAAGCGGTACTCCATACTCTCATAGTCCCTATATTCCTTTAATTTCGTAATAGGATTATAAATCCATTTATCCGGTCCCTTAAGCCTACCATACCTATAAAAAATTACGTTTGAATCTCTATATCGCCTGTCTGAAAATATTGCTATACCATCTTGAACTTTCAATACATTATTTTCGTAGAGTTTAACTATAACTTTTTTGAAGTCATCCAAGCTTGAAGGATAGATAGTAATAAATTTCCCACTAGCCCATAAATCATCTTTTCCTGCCAAATTGTCAAGAAGTTGTTCTCTATTAGATATATATTTGAAATCTATCAAATTTGACTTACAGAGATCAAACACTTCATCAAGAATCACTTGATAATTGATTTGTGTTGCAGATATATGAATTTTGAATCCTTGATCGGGAATTTCAGCATTGGAAAAGCAAAATTGAAGAAAGCGTTTTTTTGCTATCTCTTGCAATTTTTTTATAATCTTCTAATTGAAAATCACTCGGAAGAAGTGATGTGTCACTTGACTGGTAGTTCAAATTTATCATGTTTTTTCTCCTCATATTTTTGTGTTTTCTTCCTACACTTCCAAATTTATCCACCATATTATACGGTAAATTTTACATTAAAAAAATATAAAGTAAACCCTTGTATTTTAATTTTGTTGGAGGTATACTGTGGTAAACAATTTTTAGGAGGTAACAAAATGAAAGAATTACATAAGTTACAAATGTTAGCGCAAAAGAAAGTTCATTCTGATGTTAGACGATTAACTTTTTATTGCAAGACAAATACAATCAGCTGCGTTAAGTAATACGTCGCTGTTAAAAAGATTCACTTATATATACAAGAAGAGCAAAGCATTTTATTAAATCGCTTTGCTCTTCTTTATAATCAAGACATTACTCAGCATTCGATAGGAATTTCTACCCTATTTTTGCAATAAAAAACTACCCGGCAATAACCAGGTAGTTTCCAACATCAAGCTCTATTTCTTTCTTCCAGCGCATCATTCTTAGACAGCAAATAGACACAATACTGGTTCATGCTGACACCTTCGCGTTTAGAGTGTTCAGCAAGTGAGCGGTGCAGGCTCTTGGGAATCCGCAGCTTAAATTGCCCGGAATAGTCATCCAGAGATGCCGGCTCTGCTATCTCAATACCATCCTCCAGCGCGGCTTCCAGCCACGCTTTTTTAGCATCCTCCGCGTTTTTCGCGGCAGCTTCTAGACTTTCCCCGATAGTAATGCATCCAGGCAATTCTGGATAGCTGGCAACATAACCGCCTTCATCTGGATCAGGTACAAGTTCAAGTCTGTATGGAAGAGCCAGATAATCATCAATTGTCTTCATGCTTCGTTTCCTCCTCAACAACTTTGCGTACCATTTCAACGTATATTTTCTTAATCGGTTCATGTTTAGGGATCGTAATGGGAGTTTTACCCGGTTTGCGAAACGTATAATGACTACTTCCACTTCTTGGTGCCGTCATTACATAACCATAACTTTCTAGAACCTTCTTCAATTCAACAAAACGCATGCCTTTTGATAATGAAAGGATGCGCTGTAACAGTTTATCCCATTTCGACATTATAAACTCCTAGTATCATTATATATGGTGTCATATTCGGTGTCAAAAGATACAGCCTTTAAACCAAAATATTGACTATCTGCGATTTAACATATTCTTGTGCAAATTACTTACTATAGCTATTTTGCTTTTACCTCGCAGATTATCCAAACTGATGCGTACGTCGAGATAGCCCTTTATAATTGAGTCAAATTATTTCTGGACTATACTTTTGCTAGCAGTAATTACTTTGCTTTTAAGGCTCCAACTTCCTGCATTTTTCCACAAAAAAACTACCTGGCAATAACCAGGTAGTTTCCCCAGCGGAGAAAATTCCGCTTTTTTATTCGTATTCAATAGTTGCCGGCGGCTTGCTCGTCACGTCGTACAGTACGCGGTTAACCTGCTTGACTTCGTTGACGATCCGCACGGAGATCTTCTGCAGAACATCCCATGGAATCTGGGCAAAGTCAGCCGTCATCCCGTCAATTGACGTAACGGCCCGGATGCAGACAGCATAGTCGTAAGTCCGGCCGTCGCCCATAACCCCGACGCTCCGCATCCCTGGCAAAGCAACAAAGTATTGCCAAATGCTTTCCTGCAAGCCTGCATTCTTGACTTCTTCCCGCAAGATCGCGTCCGCGTCCCGGACGATCCGCAGCTTCTCTTCAGTGATCTCCCCGATTACCCGGATAGCCAGGCCAGGACCTGGGAACGGCTGCCGCCATACCAAGTCGTGTGGCAGACCCAGCTTTTCACCCAAGACCCGAACTTCGTCCTTGAACAATTGCCGCAGCGGTTCAATCAGCTTGAACTGCATGTCTTCCGGCAAGCCCCCGACATTGTGGTGGCTCTTGATCGTGTGGGCCGTGTCGGTCCCTGATTCAATTACGTCAGTGTACAAGGTCCCTTGGGCCAGGAACTTGGCGTCCTTGATCTTCTTGGCTTCATCGTTGAAGACCTGCACGAATTCGTTGCCGATGATCTTCCGCTTCTTTTCTGGGTCGGTTACCCCAGCCAGCTTGGACATGAAGCGGTCCTTAGCATCAACTCTGACGATGTTCACGCCCAGCCCTTCCTTAAGTGCGGCCATAACTTCATCGCTTTCGTTCTTTCTAAGCAGGCCGTGGTCGACAAAAATCGCCGTCAGCTGGCTACCGATTGCCTTGTGCAAAAGGGTAGCCGTAACGCTGGAGTCAACCCCGCCGGAGATCCCCAGGATCACATTGGCGTTGCCGACTTCTTCTCTGATTGAGTCAACAGACAGCTTAATAAAGTCATCCATGGTCCAGTTGTCCTTGGCTCCGCAGACGTCAAAGGCAAAACGGCGCAAGATGTCCAGGCCATATTCTGAGTTGCGGACTTCAGCGTGGAACTGGACTGCGTAGAACTTCCGGTCTGGGTCAGCCATGGAAGCGATCGGGCAGTTCTTGCTTGAAGCCAGAACTTCAAAGCCTTCTGGCACCTTGGTTACCAGGTCCCCGTGGCTCATCCAGACAACCTGCTTTTCTGGCAGGCCCTTGTAAAGCGGGCTGTCAGCTTCCTTGACTTCAATGTGGGCTGAGCCGTATTCAGCTTCCCCGGCCTTTTCAACCGTCCCGCCCAGCTTCTGGGTCATCAGTTGCATCCCGTAGCAGATACCCAAGATTGGAATCCCCAGTTCAAAAATTTCCGGGTCAACGTCCAGGGCGTTTTCATCGTAAACTGAGTTCGGGCCGCCGGAGAAGATGATCCCCTTAGGAGCGATCTTCTTCACTTCTTCTGCCGTAATCGTGTGCGGCAAAAGTTCTGAGTAGATGCCAAAGTCACGGATCCGGCGGGTAATCAATTGGTTGTACTGGCTGCCGAAGTCCAGGACGATAATCTTGTCAAAATTGCTTAAGTCGATTTTTGCCATTAGAAGTCGATGCCTCCGTAGTTAGGTGCGGCCTTGCTCATCATCACGTCGTGCGGGTGGGATTCACGCAGGCCGGCGTTTGAAATGCGGACGAATTGGGCGGTTTCAATCAGCTTGTCGATGTTTTCAGCCCCGCAGTAGCCCATACCGGACCGCAGGCCCCCAAGGATCTGGTAAACAACGTTGCTTACCGTACCCTTGTAGGAAACAACAGCTTCGATGCCTTCTGGCACCAGCTTGTTGGCTTCGTTCACGCCGCCTTGGAAGTATCGGTCGCTTGAGCCGTGCTGCTGGGACATGGCGCCAACTGACCCCATCCCCCGGTAGGACTTAACCAGACGGCCGTCAGAACCTTGCTGCACGTCCCCTGGAGCTTCTTCAGTACCTGACAGCATGGAGCCCAGCATAACAGCGTTGCCGCCAGCAGCCAAAGCCTTAACCACGTCACCTGAGTACTTGATCCCGCCGTCAGCGATGATCGGCTTGCCAAATTCCCGAGCTACGTCAGCCGCGTCGTAAATAGCAGTCAATTGCGGCACGCCGACACCGGCAACCACTCTGGTGGTGCAGATTGAGCCAGGCCCGATACCAACCTTGACTACGTCAACGCCGGCTTCAAACAAGGCCCGGGTACCTTCAGCAGTAGCCACGTTGCCGCCAATCAAAGTGTTGTGCGGGAAGTGGTCGCGGATTTCCTTGATCTTGCGCAAAACGCCGGCTGAGTGACCGTGAGCCGTGTCGATAACGATCGCGTCAGCACCGGCTTCAAACAGGGCTTTAGCTCTTTCAAAAGTGTCGCTGGTCACGCCGACAGCAGCAGCTACCAAGAGCTTGCCATCCTTGTCAACGGCAGCGTAGGTGTCTTCGGCAGTTACCGGAGTGTTCTTAGCCAGACGGACTTCGTCAGCTTGCGCTTGAATTGAAAGGTTCTTGTGGACTACCCCAAGGCCGCCCATCTTGGCCATGGCTGCTGCCATTCTGCCTTCGGTCACCGTGTCCATCCCAGCGGAGATCAAAGGAATGTTCAGCTTCAAGTTTGGTGCCAGCTGGGTTGACAAGTCGACTTCGTTCGGCAGAACGTGACTTTCAGCTGGAATCAAGAGCACGTCGTCAAAAGTAATACCTTCTTTAGCAAATTTGGTTTCCCACAAAGACATGATTTTATCCTTTCAAACAATCGTTGATACTTTTTAATTAATCAACTTTACACGTTTTTCGCCGCCAGGTCAACAAAAAGCGAATTATTCACTGGTTTTTTTAATCTTTTAGAACTTTTTGCGCTAGATTAGAAATTTTTCAGCGAATCTGATTGAATTAATTCGGTTTTTGCTGTAAGATTTACCAATAACTTAACAAATGTTTCTGCTTATATATCGCTGCGATACGGGTAGCAGTCTCTACCCGGAGCCGTAAACTCCGGACTATAGGTAAAGAAGGGCCGGTATTGCCTGCGCGGCTTCTTTTGCCTAGTTTGGTAAAAGGAGCCCTTTTCTTTTCTCGGAAGGAGTCACATGGAACTTTTAGAAGAACGCATTAAGAAGGATGGCGTCGTTTTACCAGGCAACGTCTTGAAGGTCAACTCATTCTTGAACCACCAGATCGATCCCCAATTGATGATGCCCCTGGGCCAGGAATTCGCCCGCCTCTTCAAGGATGCAGGCGTCACCCGGGTCCTTACCGCTGAAGCCAGCGGGATCGCTCCCGGCATCATGGCCGCCTACTGCCTGGGCGTGCCGATGGTCTTTGCCAGAAAGAAGAAGCCTTCAACCGTCACTGACGCCGTCTACACCGCGGAAGTCTTCTCCTACACCAAGCAAGTGACCAACACCATTTCTGTTGAAGCCAAGTTCCTTGATGCCAATGACCGCATCTTAGTCATCGATGACTTCCTGGCCAACGGCGAAGCAGCCAAGGGCCTGATCTCCCTGGCTGAACAAGCCGGCGCTGAAGTAGTCGGCGTGGGCGTTGTCGTGGAGAAGGCCTTCCAGGGCGGCCACGACTGGCTGGTTAACCATGGCTACCACCTGGAAGCTTTGGCCAGCATCAAGGAATTCGCCGACGGGCAAGTTATCTTCAATTAATCTTTGACAGTGAGAGTTATTTACTAAAAATGGATCAAACACAAGAACCTTCACAAGGCCGCTCTTTTGTCCTGGGCCTGCAGCACCTTTTGGCCATGTACTCCGGGGCCGTGGCGGTCCCGATCTTGATCGGCAATGCCCTGCACTTTAACTCAGAGCAATTGACCTACCTGGTCTCCATCGACATCTTCATGTGCGGCCTGGCCACCCTCTTGCAGCTATTGCGCAACCGCTACTTCGGGATCGGCTTGACAGTCGTTTTAGGCTGCGCCATCCAGGCTGTTGCTCCTTTGGAAATGATCGGGCAGAAGTACTCCATCGGCACCATGTACGGATCAATCATCGTGGCCGGGGGCTTCGTCTTCCTCATCGCCGGAGTCTTTTCCAAAATCAAAAGGCTCTTCCCGCCAGTTGTCACCGGGACCTTGATCACCACTATCGGCTTGACCTTGATCCCGGTCGGCATCCAGAACCTGGGCGGCGGGTCAGCCACTGCCAAGGACTTCGGTGACCCGAAGAACCTCCTGGTCGGCTGCGTCACTATCTTGGTGATCGTGGCTCTGCAAGCCTTCGCCAAGGGCTTTATCGCCTCAATCTCCATCTTGATCGGCCTCATCGTCGGCACTCTCCTGGCCGCCTGCCTGGGCATGGTTTCTTTGACCCCAGTTTCTGAAGCTGCCTGGCTGCACTTCCCGCAATTCTTCTACTTCGGCTTGCCAAAGTTTGAATGGTCATCCAGCTTGACTATGATGATCATCGCCCTGGTCTCCATGGTTGAATCAACCGGCGTCTTCTTCGCCTTAGGCGACCTCTTGGGCAAGGACATCACGGAAGATGACCTCAAGCGGGGCTACCGGGCTGAAGGGCTGGCCCAGATTTTCGGTGGTCTCTTCAACACCTTCCCTTACACCACATTCTCCCAGAACGTCGGCCTCCTGCAATTGTCCGGCATCCGGTCCAAGAGGCCGATCTACTGGACAGCCGGCCTCTTGATGGCCATGGGCCTTCTGCCAAAAGTCGGTGCCCTGGTCACCATCATACCAACGGCCGTTTTAGGCGGGGCCATGGTGGTCATGTTCTCCTCCATCGCCGTACAAGGGATCAAGATGCTGCTCAAGGTCGACTTCAGCGACAACCATAACCTCTTGATCGTGGCCATCTCCCTGGGCCTGGGCTTAGGAGTTTCCGTCTACCCAACCATCTTTCAGGCTCTGCCAAGTGAACTGCAGCTTTTCCTAGAAAACGGGATCGTCATCGCCTCTATCTCTTCCGTCCTTTTGAACTTGATCTTCAAGGGCAAAAAAGGACTGGACGAAAAATAACTTTTGCAATTAAACACAGATAAATCTCAGAAGCCTCCTTTACCATGAAGCGGGGCTTCTTTTTTGTCCTTAATCACTTAAAAGCAGGACGCAGCGCAAGTCGTCTAGCGCAATGACGTGTTCGCCAATCACCACCTTGTCTTCCGCGTAGCCCTGGACAAAGTCAACTATTTCCTCCGGCCGGTCTCCGTTTTCATCCACTTCCTTCAGCTGGACGGCCACCGGCCGCTGGTTGCCAAAAGCTTCTCCCAGCACTTTCCCGCACTCTTCCCGGCTCATTTCCGCCCGGTCGGGCACGCTTTTCTGCCTTGTCTCTTTATTGATCATGGCCGTGTGGTCGCTTAGGAAAAAGCCCGCCCACTTCTTCATCCCCCGGTCTTGATAATGGGCGAAAAAATCCGTCACCCGCTGGTCAAACTCCTTACTCATAGGCGTTGCCCCCATTGTGGCCGCCGACCAAGCGGCTTCTGGCAATTGCCGTGGCCCCTGACAAAAGGCTGGAGGCTCTGACGACACTGGCAAAACCATACTTCTTCCGTAATTTGTCGACCACCTGATCCCGCTTCTGCTGCTTGATCTGCTCGGCTGAAGGCAGGAAGAAGGTCAGCTGCTGGCAGCCGGCCGGCGCTAAATTGCTGTAGGTCACTCCCAGCCGTCTGACCGCCTGCCCCCGCCACTTTCTTCTGAAAAGGGCCCTGAGCTTGGCCACCAAATCGCTGGAAATATCAGTCGGCGTGATCTTCTCTTGAATGCTGAAGCCAGCTGGATCTGCCTCGTAGTCAGCGTAACCGATATAAAGACTGACCCGGCCAGCCAGCAAATGCTGGGCCCGGATTCTGGACGCGACCTGGTCGCCGATTTCCTGAATAACGATCTCAATTTCCCGCTGGTCTTCATAGTCCCGGCTTAAGATTTGGGAGTTTCCGTAGCTTTTGCTTTTGGGCCGGTACTTCTGCTTGATGATGCTCCGGTCCACTCCCCAGCTCATGGCAAAAAGCTGGTCGCCGATCACTCCGAACTCCTTCTTCAAAATAGCCGGATCGCTGTGGGCCAGGTCATACATATTGTTGATCCCCAGCCGGCGCAGGTGGTCGGCCGTCTTGACATTGATCCCCCAGACGTCTTCCAGCTTGGGAATCTTCCAGATAGTATCGGGCACGTCAATATAGTGCCAGCAAGCAATCATCGAAGTCCGGTGCTTGGCGGAAATGTCCATGGCCAGCTTGGCCAAAAGGGGGTTCTCCCCAATCCCGCAAGTCGTGTACAGGCCCAGGCTGTCGTGAATATCTTTTTGAATCTTCCGGGCCACCAGATAAGGATCATCCCCAAACAGGTGCCAGGACTCAGTCATATCGATCATGCTTTCATCAATCGAATAGACATGGATATCCTCATCCGCCGCGTACTTGCGGAAAATCTGCAAAACCTCCATGCTGCGCTTGATGTAAAGATTCATATGCGGCTCAACCAGCATCAGGTCCGGGGCCTGGTCTTTAGGCGGCAAGTCTCTGGCCCGCATGACATTGCTCAGGCCGTACTTTTTCTTGGCCAAAGGCGAGGCAGCCATAATCAAGCCCGACCCCCAGTCAGTCCCCGGCTGCTGGGACACGACGGCTAAAGCGACTTCCATTGGGTTCAGGCCCAGGCGCAGGGCCTCGCAGGAGGCATAGAAAGATTTGTTGTCGATCATGAAAATAACCCGGTGGGGCTCATAGCGGTAATCGTACATCAAAATCCACTTCTTTCTTGAACGTTTGTTCTAATAAATTATATCGAACTTTTGTTCTAAAAAGCAAGCGAACAGAAAATAAAAGCAAAAATAAAAAGAGGCCTCAGCCTCTTTTTACAAAATTCAGTTTAATAGTCGCCGTTCATGATCGTGTTCTTAACGATCACGTAGTCGACCCGCTTGATTGATTCCAGGTCCCGGCCACCGGCGTAAGAGATGGAAGACTGCAGGTCTTCCTTCATTTCTTCCAAAGTGTTAGCGATGCTGCCCCGGTAAGGGACCAGCATCTGCTTGCCTTCAACGTTGCGGTAGGCGCCCTTTTGCACTTCACTGGCTGAACCCCAGTATTGCTTGTAGGTCTTGCCGTCGATCTTAATCACGTTGCCCGGGGACTCTTCATGCCCGGCCAGCATTGACCCGATCATGACCATGCTGGCCCCGAAGCGGACAGACTTGGCGATGTCACCGTTGTGGCGAATCCCCCCGTCAGCGATCAAAGGCTTTCTGGCCACCTTGCTGCACATTCTGAGGGCAGCCAGCTGCCAGCCGCCAGTCCCGAAACCGGTCTTGAGCTTGGTGATGCAGGCCTTGCCCGGGCCAACCCCCACCTTGGTAGCGTCCGCGCCGGCATTTTCCAGTTCCCGGACGGCTTCCGGCGTTGCCACGTTGCCGGCCGTCAAGAAGGTGTCCGGCATTTTTTCCTTAATATACTTGATCATGTCGATCACGTAGACTGAGTGCCCGTGGGCCACGTCGATCGTGGTGTATTCCGGGATCAAGTCCTTTTCCACCAGTTCGTCGATGAAGTCATATTCATCGTCTTTGATGCCGACGGAAATCGATGCAAAAAGTCCCTTCTCATGCATCATCTTGATGAAGTCAGCCCGCTTTTCGGGCTGGAAGCGGTGCATAACATAGTAATAGCCATTTTGGGCCAGCCAGACCGCCAGCTTTTCGTCAATGACGCTTTCCATATTGGCGGGAACGACTGGGATCTTGAAAGTTCGGTTTCCAAACTTGACGCTCGTGACACATTCCTTCCGGCTCTTCACGATGGCCTTGTTGGGCACCAGTTGGATATCATCATAGTCAAAAGCTTCCATGCTGAAATAATTGTTCATTTTTTGCCAGCTCCTTTTTTAAAGTACCTTTGATACTTTACTGACATTTCCCATAAAAGTCAAGATTTATTCGAACTATTCACGAACGTTCTGAAAATATTATTCGGATTTCATGTTGACTAATTGCCCGGTAAATGCTAACCTTTCTAACGTAAGTTCTACGAAATATTTTTTGAGGTGAAAAAATGACATCAATCGCAGTTGTCGGCAGCCAATGGGGCGACGAAGGCAAGGGTAAGATTACAGACTTTTTAGGGACGACGGCAGACCTGTCCGTTCGCGCTAACGGCGGTAACAACGCTGGCCACACGATCGACTTTGACGGCAAGGAATTCAAGATGCGCTTGATTCCATCTGGTATCTTCGCGGCTAAGTTGGGCGCCGTGATCAGCAACGGGGTGGTTATCAACCCTAAAGTCCTCCTGGGCGAACTGAACAACTTGGAAAAGAGCGGGATCGACACAAGCAATTTGAAGATCTCCAACCGCGCTCACATCATCATGCCTTACCACATAATGCAAGACACTTATGAAGAAGAAGCCAAGGGCAACCTGAAGGTCGGCACCACCAAGAACGGGATCGGGCCAACTTACATGGACAAGGCTTCCAGAATCGGCATCCGGGTCTGCGACCTGATCGATCCGGAAACTTTTGCGGAAAAGCTCCGCTTCAACCTGGAAAGAAAGAACGCCCTCTTCACCAAGGTTTACGGCAAGCCAGCCATGGACTTTGACGAAATCTACAACGAGTACGTTGAATATGGCAAGCGGATCGCCAAATACGTTTGCGACACTTCCCTCTACGTCAACGACGCCCTGGACAGGAACGAAAAGGTCCTCTTTGAAGGTGCCCAAGGGATCATGCTGGACATCGACCAGGGTACCTACCCATTCGTAAGTTCTTCTAACTCAGTTTCCGGCGGGATCGCTTCCGGCAGCGGGATCGGGGCTAACCGGATCAAGACTGTCCTGGGCATCTGCAAGGCCTACACTACCAGAGTTGGTGCCGGCCCGTTCCCAACTGAACTGCACGATGAAACCGGCGACAAGATCCGGGACATCGCCCACGAATACGGTACTGTTACTGGCCGTCCGCGCCGGGTTGGCTGGTTTGACTCAGTTGCCCTCCGTCACGCCAAACGCGTAGCCGGCATCAACGCCTTGAGCTTGAACCTGCTGGACGTCTTCAGCGGCTTTGACAAGATCAAGATCTGCGTGGCCTACGACTTAAACGGCAAGCAAATTGACTACTACCCAGCCAGCTTGAAGGAAGTTGAAGCCTGCCAGCCAATTTACGAAGAACTGCCAGCCTGGGAAGAAGACATCACCGGCGCCAAGAGCTGGGAAGACCTGCCAGAAAAGGCCCAGGCCTTCGTCAAGCGGATCAGTGAAATCACTGGCATCCCTGTCGTGACTGTTTCTGTCGGCCCAGACCGGGAACAAACCATCGTTTTGCAAGACCCATGGACTCTGTAAGACGGTAAAAAAGCTATCAACACAAAAACCGTTTCGCCAGGCGAAACGGTTTTTCTTGTCTTTATATTTTCTTCTGCTGTTTGCTACTTGACCGACAAAATGGTCACTTCATAGTCCCCCATTGGGGCTTTAACCGTCACCCGGTCTCCGGCCTTGTGCTTCATCAGGGCGTGGCCCAAAGGCGAGTCAAAGGGCAGTTTTCCATCCCCTACGGCCTCTTCCATCCGGCCGACGATCCGGTATTCTTCAACCTCCTGGTCGTCTTCATAGCGGATTTCCACCTGCTTGCCCAGGTTGACCTTGCCGTCGTTGACCGTTTCGATGACTTCCGCGTATTTCAGCTGCTTGTTCAAATAGCGGACCCGGCTGTCCAGGTGGCGGAGTTCTCTTTTAGCGGTTGAATATTCAGTGTTTTCGGACAAGTCGCCTAGGGCCCGGGCCTCCTTCAGATTCTGCACCCGGCGGGGCCGGTCAGCCTTCAAGGCCGCGATCTCGTCTTCAATCTGCTTGTAGCCCTCGGGGGTCATTTTCTGATAATATACCATGCTTGCCAGTCGCCTTTCACTTCCATTTTTAAATCATTATAGCCCGCCCAGGTCTTTTTGCCAAAAATTTTATTTAGCAGTCAAAAAAGTTGAATGCTAATTACGCCATTTTTTCCCAAAAGGGACTATAATATAGTTGTTGGGAAAGAAAGCAGCTCCACCGCTTCCCTCCCCGCCTCTGTTTATAAAAGGCAATTTTAATAATTTGTTGAAGGGGAGTTTTAGATTATGACTAATGATTTAATGAACCGTTACAACGACTTGTTCGATCAGATAGGCGGCTGGCTTGACAACTCCAAGGACTTATTGGACAGCCACGCTTTCAGAAACATTTTGCAGTCAGACGTTGCTGAAGATGAGCACGAATACACCGTCAAGATCGACGTGCCGGGGATGAGCAAGGATGACATCCACCTCTCCTACACTGACGGGATTTTGACGATTTCCGCCCACCGTAGCACTTTCAAGGATGACAGCGACAAGAAGAAGAACATCTTGCGCCAGGAACGCAGCGAAGGGTCAGTTTCCAGAAGCTTCAGCCTGCCGAACGTTGACAAGAAAGGCATTAGCGCCAAGCTTGACGGGGGCGTTTTGACGGTTACCCTGCCAAAGGCAGCTCCAGAAGAAAACGAAGACACGATTACTATCGAATAAGCCCAGAGTGCTTAGAGAAGCCCGCGAGGGCTTCTTTTTTTGTCCTCTTTAGCGTAAGATTATTCTATAATCATCTATTGCTAAAGGAGATTTTTCATGTCACACGAATTAAGCCCCCAGCTGCTGGAATCCTTCAGCCGGGACTTCAACGCTGATCCTAAAAATCAAGTAATTTCCCGGGCCGCCAGAAGAAGCGGCCTCTTGGAAGCCGCCTACAACCCGGCCGTCAGCCAGCGGCTGAACCGGACTTTTTCTATCGAGCTGGACACTGACAATGTCACCAACCAGCAGCAATCCGGCCGCTGCTGGCTCTTTTCAACCTTGAACGTGGTCCGGCACAATTTTGGCAAGGCCAACAAGGCTAAGAACTTCACCTTCTCCCAGAGCTACAACTTTTTCTGGGACAAGATTGAACGGGCCAACTACTTCTACGACCGGATCATTGCGACGGCTGACCGGCCTTTGACTGACCGGACGGTCCGCGGCTACTTTGACTGGTGCCAGACCGATGGCGGTCAGTGGCACATGGCGGCTTCCCTCATCGCCAAATACGGGGTGGTGCCGTCTTATTCCATGCCGGAAAGCTTCAACAGCAACCACAGCCAGGCTTTGGACATGGTTTTGGCCGACAAGGAAAGAAAAGACGCCTTGACCCTGCGCCGGCTGGCGCAAGCAGGCGACCAGGAAAAGTTGGAGGCGGCCCGGACCGACTTTTTAAGCCAGATCTACCGGATCATGGCTACGGCCTTGGGTGAACCGCCAAAGACTTTTGACCTGGAATTCAGAGACGACGACAAGAACTACCACTTGGATAAGGGCTTGACTCCGGTCCAGTTCTACAAAAAGTACTGCGCGACCGACCTCGACGACTATGTGGTTTTGGCGAATGCCCCAAACCATGAAATGAACCGGGTCTTGCACCTGGGCTTTGAAGACAACATTAAGGGCGGCTACCCTAACCTCTTCATCAACGTGCCGATGGAATATCTGGAAGACGCGGCGATTGCCCAGCTGAAGGACGGAGAAGCTGTTTGGTTCGGCAATGATGTTGGCCGGCAGATGGACCGCAAGACCGGCTTCATGGACCTGGATCTCTACCAGCTGGACCAGCTTTTGGACATCGACAGCCACTTATCCAAGGCTGACCGCCTGGCGACCGGGATCGGGGAATCTTCCCACGACATGGCCCTGGTCGGCGTTGACGTGGACGGCGGGCAAGTCCGGCAATGGAAGGTGGAAAACTCATGGGGCGACAAGTCCGGGGAAAAGGGCTACTTCACCATGAGCGCTGACTGGTTCAGAGAATACACCTACGAGGTCGCCGTGCAAAAGAAGCACGTGCCGGCTGAAATCCTGGACCTGCTCAAGAATCAGCCGATCGAACTTGATCCTTGGGATTCCTTAATTTAAGCAGGTATGTTAACATTGACTTATTAATATTAAAACAAAAGGAGAAAAAATATGAGTCATGAATTAACTCTGCAGGAATTGGCGGAATTCAGCGCTAATTTCAATGCTGACCCGAAGAACCAAGTCATCGCCCGCGCTGCCGCCAGAAGCGGTGTTCTGGAAGCTTCCTACAATGAACGCGTGGCTGGCCGCCTGACCCGGGTCTTTTCAACTGAATTGCCAACGGACAACGTCACCAACCAAAAGCAGTCCGGCCGCTGCTGGCTTTTCTCAACCTTGAACGTCTTGCGCCACGACTTCGGCGCCAAGCATAAGGCCAAGAACTTTACCCTGTCCCAAAGCTACAACTTCTTCTGGGACAAGCTGGAAAGAGCCAACCTTTTCTATGAAAAAGTGATCGAAACCGCTGATAAACCATTAGACGACCGGGAAGTCCGCAGCTACTTCGACTTCGCCGGCCACGACGGCGGCCAATGGCACATGGCCGTCTCTTTGGTCAAGAAGTATGGTGTCGTGCCAAGCTACGTTATGCCTGAAAGCTTCAACACTTCCGCTACTAACGGTTTGGCCAGCGCCCTGGCTGACAAGGAAAGAAAAGACGCCCTGGCCTTGCGCCGCCTGGCTCAAGCAGGTGACCAGGAAGGGCTGGAAAAGGCCCGCAAGACCTTCTTAAACGAAATCTACCGGATGGTTGCCATCGCCGTTGGTGAACCGCCAAAGACTTTTGACCTGGAATACAGAGACGACGACAATAACTACCACCTGGAAAAGAACTTGACCCCAGTCTCCTTCTTCAACAAGTACTTTGACGTCGACCTGGACGACTACGTGGTCTTGACCAACGCCCCAGACCACGAATACGGCAAGCTCTACCACCTGGGCGCTGAAGACAACGTTGAAGGCGGCAGCCCGATCCTCTTCTTGAACGTGCCGATGGAATACCTGGAGCAAGCCGCTGTTGCCCAATTAAAGGACGGGGAAGCTGTCTGGTTCGGCAATGATGTTGGCCGGCAGATGGACCACAAGACCGGCTACCTGGACACTGACCTCTACAAGCTGGAAGACCTCTTTGCCGTTGACCTCAGCTTGTCCAAGGCTGACCGCCTGGCAACCGGCGTTGGTGAAGTTTCCCACGCCATGACCCTGGTCGGGGTTGATGAAGATAAGGGCGACATCCGCCAATGGAAGGTGGAAAACTCCTGGGGCGACAAGTCCGGGGAAAAGGGCTTCTTCGTCATGAGCCACAACTGGTTCAAGGAATACGTCTACGAAGTCGTTGTCCACAAGAAATACTTGACCAAGGACCAGCAAGAGTTGCTCTCTTCAACTCCTGTTGAACTTGCTCCTTGGGACTCATTAGCCTAATGGGTACGCTGATTATCGCGTCGGCTTGATCTCGCTCGTCATACTGGGCCTGGTCATCGCCGCCCTTCACCGGGATTAAGCACGAAAAAACCGCTCAAGTTCTGTTAGAGAACTGAGCGGTTTTTACTTTGGACTTAATCCTTGCTCTTAAACTGGTCGCCGGCTAAAGTCCAGTAGAACTCAGCGTGAGCCGCGTTGTAGTAAGGCACCAGCCAGAGGAAGCCGATCCCCAAGGACAGGCCGGCCAGAATGTTCCAGCCGATAAAGCTCAATTAGAAGAACGAAAAATAGACGAAACACAAAAAAGAGAGCTCTCTAGAGCTCTCTTTCTTTATTTGATTTGCTTTATCAAACTACTTCTCGTAGCTTTGGGCAACCTTTTCGTAGTAGGCAACTTCATCGTCAGTACACTTAACAAAGTGGCCTGGACGGATTTCGTGCATGGACCGTTGATCGTCCTTACCGTCGCCTTCGAACTTGCCGTATTCGTAATCGATCCGCTTCCGGGACCGTTCGATTTCCGGGTCTGGTTGCGGCACAGCAGAGATCAAACTCTTGGTGTAGTCGTGCAGCGGGTGGTCGTAAACTTCGTCAGCACTGCCGACTTCCAGTAGCTTACCGTAGTGCATAACCCCGATCCGGTCAGAGATGAACTTAACCATGGACAAGTCGTGGGCGATGAAGAGGTAAGTCAAGTCATGCTGCTTCTTCAAGTCGATCATCAAGTTGACAACCTGGGCTTGAATGGACACGTCCAAGGCTGAAATAGGTTCGTCGGCCACGATGAATTTCGGTTCAACGGCCAAGGCCCGGGCGATCCCGATTCTTTGCCGCTGACCACCGGAGAATTCGTGTGGGAAACGGGAAGCGTGGTTACGGTTCAAACCAACCGTTTCCAGCAGGTCTTCGACCCGCTTGCGCCGTTCTGCCTTGTCCTTAACCAAGTGGTGGATGTCCAGCCCTTCCGCGATAATGTCTTCAACCGTCATTCTTGGGTTAAGGGAAGCGTATGGGTCCTGGAAGATCATCTGCGCGTCGCGGCGGAAAGCCAATTGTTCGTCGCGGCCATGTAGCTTGGCCACATCCTTGCCTTCAAAGAGGACTTCACCGGCCGTTGGCTTGTACAGCTGCAAAATTGACCGGCCAGTGGTGGTCTTACCAGAACCTGATTCACCAACCAGGCCGAAGACTTCACCTTCATAGATGTCGAAGCTGACGTCGTCGACACCCTTGGTGACGGTGCGTCCGTTCTTGAAGTATTGCTTCAAGTGCTTGACCTCTAAAATCTTTTTTCTTTCTTCTGGCATATTCTGCTTCTCCTTTAATCCTCGTCAGCTGCTTGCAGTTCCTTGTAGTGTTCCCAGCGACGCACGATTTCATCAGGCGGAGTAACCTTTGGCGCGTCTGGGTGCAGGAGCCAGGTAGCAGCTTGGTGGGTTTCTGAAACCTTGAAGAACGGCGGCTTCATTTGCGCGTCGATCTTCATCGCGTACTTGTTTCTCGGGGCAAATGGGTCGCCCTTTGGCGGATCAAGCAAGTCTGGCGGGGTCCCTGGAATTGATTCCAGCTTTTCACTGGTCAGGGTCGGCATGGAGTTGATCAAGCCCCAAGTGTAAGGGTGTTGCGGGTTGTAGAAGATTTCGTCAACCGTCCCCTTTTCCAAAAATTCCCCGGCGTACATAACATTAACGCGGTCAGCCATCCCGGCAACGACACCCAAGTCGTGGGTGATGAAGATGATGGAAGTCTTGACCCTCTTTTGCAAGTCCTTCATCAAGTCCAGGATTTCAGCTTGCACAGTAACGTCCAAGGCAGTAGTTGGTTCGTCAGCCAAAAGAATTTCCGGTTCACAGATCAAGGCAATGGCGATAACGATTCTTTGCCGCATACCACCAGAGAATTGGTGCGGGTATTGGTTGATTCTTTCTTCAGCGTTCGAAATACCAACGGCCTTCATCATTTCCAAGGCCTTAGCCCAGGCTTCCTTCTTCGAAGCGCCCTTGTGCTTGATCAATGGTTCAGCAATCTGCTGGCCGATCTTCATGGTCGGGTCCAAAGAAGTCATTGGGTCCTGGAAGATCATGGCGATCTGGTTACCACGGATCTGCTGCCATTCCTTTTCGGAAATCTTCAGCAGGTCCTTGCCGTGGAAAAGGATTTGCCCACCCATGATCTGGGAGTTCTTGGCCAAAAGGCCGATGATGCTCCGGGTGGTAACGGACTTGCCTGAACCGGATTCACCAACGATCGCTAAAGTTTCACCTTCATCAAGGTGGAATGAAACGTCACGAATGGCCTTAACTTCACCAGCGTAAGTGTGGAAGTCAATCTTTAAGTTTTTAACGTCTAAAATTCTATTTGCCATATGTTCGTCTCCCTTATCTTTGGCCCTTAGGGTCGAAGGCATCACGCAGACCGTCGCCGAGCAGGTTAAAGGCAATCATCAAAACGCAGAGGACTGCTGCTGGGTACCACATTTGGTATGGCAGGAACTGGAAGTTCTTCTGCCCTTCGTTCAAAAGCACACCCAGGGAAGTTTCAGGCGCGGAAATACCGATACCGATGAAACTCAGGAAGGCTTCGAAGAAGATGGCACCCGGGATGGTGTACATGGTTTGAATGATGATGATACTGGACAGGTTTGGAATCAGATGCTTGGTAGCGATCTTAAAGGTTGATTCACCCAAGGACCGGGCTGCCAGAACGTATTCTTCATTCTTCAGCGACAAGGTCTCGGCCCGAATCTGCCGAGCCATGGTCGTCCATGAGGAAATGGCCAGGGCCAAGATGATGGAAGTGATGCCGGGCTTCAAGACAACCAGCATCAGCACCACGATAACCAGGGTAGGAACTGAAGAAATGATTTCGATAATCCGTTGCATGATGTTGTCAGTCATGCCGCCCTTCCAACCGGAGATGATCCCATAGGTAACCCCGATGGCCAGGTCGAAGAAGGCCGCAACCACGGCAACGATCAAGGAGATCTTGGTACCGTAGATGATTCTTTGGGCCAATGACCGGCCCAGGTAGTCGGTCCCGGCAACGAAGTACTTGCCAGCTGGCACTGAAGAGTAAGCATCAGTCCAAACGCCGTTTTGCTTGATCTTCCCGTTCAAGCCGTTGAGCCAGTCAAAGCCCTTCCACTTGGCCGGGAGGTTGGCGTATTGCGGAGCTGACTTAACCAAGCTGGAGTTGTTGATCCAGAAGCTGGAACCAAAAGCGATAACCACCATCACGATGATGATCACAGCGGAAATCATGGCTGCCTTGTTGCTCTTGAATCTGATCCACACGTTCTGCATGAAAGAAAGTGAGGGACCAGAAATGTGTTCCGCGCTTTGCATGTCACCCTTTTCCACGTGTTCAAAGGATTCAGGTGTGATCTTTACGTTACTTGCGTCTTGATCCATTGATTTTAACCTCGCTTTCCGTTAGTCAGTCAGTCTGATCCGTGGGTCGATCAGACTGTACACGATGTCAGTGAGCAGCAGGATTACCACCAAACCGAAGCAGTAAACCATACTTACACCCATGATGGTCGGGTAGTCGTTAGTCATGATTGACTTGGTGAACTGTTCCCCGATTCCAGGAATGTTGAAGATGTTTTCGATAACCATTGAACCAGTCATCAAAGCAACGGCGTATGGCCCGATCAAGGTAACCAATGGAATCATTGAGTTACGCAGGGTGTGCTTTCTGATGACTTCGATCCGGCTAAGACCCTTGGCCTTGCCCAGTTCAACGTAGTCGGAACTCAAGGTGTCGACCATTTCCGTTCTGATAAATCTGGCTGTTTCGGCCAGCGGCCCTACCGAGAGGGCGATAGTCGGCATGATCGTCTGTGCTGCTTCACCCCAGCCAGCGATTGGGAACCAGCCCAGCTTCAAGCCGATGTAGTATTGAAGCAATACCGCCAGAACGAAGTTAGGAACTGACTTACCGATGATAGAAACGATCGTCGCGGTGGAGTCGATCCAGGTACCTTGGTTCATGGCCGCGATTGAGCCGATGATGATCCCCAGGATAATCCCGACAACCAGAGCTTGCAGACCCAATTGAGCAGAAGCGCCCAAACGCGCCCCGATCAAGCTGGAAACAGGCTGGTTGCTGTATTGGAAGGAAATCCCAAAGTCACCATGCGCAGCGCCAGCCAGGTAAGTGATGTATTGTTCAATAACAGGTTTGTCCAAGCCGTATTGCTTGTTCATAATTGCCTTTTGGGTAGCCGTCATCTTTGCTTCGTTGGCGTACGGAGAACCTGGCATCATCTTCATTAAGAAGAAGGTAATCGTCGCAACGAGGAACAAAGTGAGGATCATGTAGAAAATACGTTTTAGTAAGTATTTAGCCATAGTATTGCTCCTTACACTTTTTCGCTTTAATCAGCATTACATTTTTAATATTTTCTTATTATACCAAAAAATAAAGAAATTACCATACGATAATATAAAACTGTGCCCCTAAAAGTCAAGCACTACGGGCTTTTTGTCCGTTTTTCCTATCATTTGGCAACTAACTTAAACTTTGATTTTTTCTTTTTGAGTCTATCTGGAACTTAGACTGACCCTTTTTAAATAAGTGTTCGGCTAAGATAAAAATATTAGTCTTTTTTCCTGTAAAAACTAATTTTCTTAACTTTCAGCCAGCAGACATCTTTAGTGGCCTCCCTCCTTTAGCCCAAAAAATATCCTATTCCCGGACATAAACCCCGGAATAAAGAAAAAGTTGAGCGTTATTGCTAACGTCTCAACTTTCAATTATACCACGGTTAAATTTTAATCTTTAACCGCGTAAGTTGTCTTAAAGTCTGGGTATTCGCCGTTGAAGACCAGGTTCTTGATATTTGGTCTGATCATCCAGGCCTGACCCATGTGGTAAAGCGGGCTGATAGCTTCCTGGTCGATTAGGATCTTTTCCGCCTTGAGCAAGGCCTTGCGGCGCTTGGTCTTGTCCATGGTCAAGGAAGCCTTGACAGCCTTATCGTATTCCTTATTAGACCACTTGCCGAAGTTGTAAGTCTGTCCTGACTGCATGTAAGCCAGGAAGTGATATGGGTCCGGGAAGTCGCTGGTCAAGCCGCCCAAAACGACATCAAAGTTATTGGCAATTTGGCGGGAAACCCGGGTTGTCTTTGGCAGGTTGTTGACGGAAACGGTCATCTTGCCGCCAAAAGCCTCAGTCAAGGCACTCTGGATGAATTCCGTCTGCTTCTTGTAGCTGTCGTCGTCGTCAGCCATCAGAGTAAAGGAAACCTTCTTGACGCCCAGTTCCTTCAAGGCCTTCTTGAAGTAACTGCGGGCGGACTTGAGGTCGTATTCCACGTACTTGTTCACGCTGGAGTTGGCACTTTCCGCTTCCTGGGCAAAATTCTTCCCGTCTAAAACCACGTTGGTGGCTGAGAAGGTCTTGGCCTGGGTGTTGTAGGTACCGATCGTGGACAAGAGCTGCTTGCGGTTGATAGCCATGGAGATGGCTCGGCGCAAGTTAGCATTACGGAAGATCTTTTTCTTCTTGTAGTTGTAGCAGAGGTAGGTGGTGTTGCCCAAGGTCAGAACCCGGTAGCCCTTCTTGCCCTTCATGCTCTTGGCTGCCTGGGTGTCCAGGATAGCCGCGTCCAGCTTCCCGGTCTGGTAGAGGTTGTAGTCAGTTGACGGGGTCTTCTGGACACTGTAGTTGATCGTCTCCAGCTTAACTGCCTTCTTATCCCAATAATACGGGTTCTTAGCCAGCTTCCAGGTCAGGTTGGACCCAGTCCAGCCCACGGACTTGAAAGGCCCGTTGTAGACGGCATAGGCGGATTTGGTACCGTAGCGCTTGCCGTACTTCTTGACAGCTTTGGAGTCCAGCGGCTTCAAGCTGATGGCCGTAACGACCTTAAAATAAGGAATCTTCTTTTCAAAAGTCACAACCAGCTTGTATTTGCCTTCGGCCTTGACACCCAGGCTGGACGGCTTCTTCTTGCCTTCAGAGATCTTGATAGCATTCTTGATGCCTTCGTAGTTGTTGACCTGGCTAGAAGCAGTCTTGGGGTCAACCTGCCGGCGCCAGGCATAAACGAAATCTTCCGCCGTTACCGGGTCCCCGTTTGACCACTTGGCGTCCTTTCTCAAGTAAAAGGTCCAGGTCAAGCTGTCTTTAGAGGTCGTGCTCTTGGTAGCCACGCCCGGAACGGTTTCGGAGTTTTCGCCCAGCCGGTAGAGGCCTTCATAGGTATTGGCGATCTGTTCCTCACTGGCTGTATCGTCGGCCTTGGCCGGGTCCAGGCTTTCCAGTTCAGAAGTGGTCATCCAGTTGATTGACTTTTCATAGCCGCTGCTGGACACAGGCTTGGCTGACTTGGTCGCGGTCTTGCTGCAGGCTGCCAGCAAGAAGGCGCCGGATACGGCGACAGTTGCCGTCAGAAGCTTTTTAAAATTACTCACTGTTTTGTCCTCTCTTGGTCAAAAAGCTTTTTTGTAAAACACATTTTTAGCAGTTCATCAGCATCTAATCGTTTTTTTCATTATAGAAGTTTTCCAGGCTTTTGACAATTCTAAATTCACCAGCAAAGAGAAATAGCCAGAATTGTATATAGCAAAAAGAAAACGGAGCCAGGGCTCCGTTTTCTAAAAAATCTGTCAGCTTAATTTGCTGCTTTCCAGACTACTTAAACTACTTGATGTAGGCTTCCTTGAAGTTGTAAGGTGAGCCGGTACCGTTGAAGACAACGCCCTTGACGCTGGGGGAGCTTCGTTGGTGTAGTACAGCGGGGTAACCGTAACCCCTTGGTCTTCCAGCAGGGCCCGTTCAGCGGCCACCATTGCCTTCCAGCAGGTTGCGGTTGACCCAGTGGTCTTGGACAGGGAAACGTTCTTGTTGTAGGCAGTTGATTCCCACTTGCCGTAGTTGTAGGCGTTGCTCTTGGTCAAGAGGTCCAAGAAGGAGATTGGGTCGGCGAAGTCGGCGCTCCAGCCGGAGACAACGATGTCGAAGTTGCCGGCAGTTGACCGGGACAGACGAGTCTTGAACGGCAGGTTTTGCACGCTGACCTTGTCGCCAAAGGTTGATTCGAAGTTAGACTGCAGGGCTTCAGTGGTCTTGTTGCCGGCTTCAGTGTCGTCAGACAGGATCTTGAAGCTGAACTTGCTTACGCCCAGTTCCTTCAAGCCCTTGTTCATGTACTTAACGGCTTCCTTCTTGTTCGGGTTAGCCAGGTACAGGCTTTCAGCTGAGCTTGGGATCAACTTGGTGTAGTCTTCCCCGTTGACGTTGGTCAATTGGGTTGGAGTCAAAGTGTCGGCTGGCTGGTTGTTGCCGCCCAGAGTGGTGGTAGGCCCTTCCGGTTGACAGCCAGTGACAGGGCCTTGCGGACGTTAGCATTAGCCAGGTACTTGTTCTTGGCAATGTTGAATTGCAGGTAGAAGGTAGCACCTTGGTTAAGTTCGGTGTAGCCCTTTTGGTTCTTCAATTGCTTGGTTTGTGAAGAGTCCAAAGCAGTCGCGTCCAGCTTGTTTGACTGGTAGAGGTTGTAGGCAGTTGATGGAGTCTTTTGAACAGTCCACTTGATGGTGTCGAGCTTGACGCTCTTCTTGTCCCAGTAGTATGGGTTCTTGACCATCTTCCAGGACAGGTTGGACCCGGTCCAGCCAACGTGCTTGAATGGCCCGTTGTAGAGCATGTACTTAGAAGCCTTGCCGTACTTAGAACCGTACTTGGTAACAGCCTTTTCTGACTGCGGGAAGAAGACAGCAAAGCCCATCAGCTTGTAAAAGTATGAGATCCGCCGTTCCAGGGTGATAACCAGCTTGTACTTGCCAACAGCCTTGATCCCCAGAGAGCTGACTGGCTTCTTGCCGGCAACGATAGCGTCAGCGTTCTTGATCCCGGAGAAGAGGTAAGAATATTGAGAAGCAGTCTTCGGGTTGACGGTCCGGCGCCAGGAGTAGACAAAGTCCTTGGCGGTCAATCACTGCCGTCGCTCCACTTGGACTTACGCAAGGTGTAAGTATAGGTCTTCCCGTCCTTAGAAACCTTTTCGCTGGTAGCCAGGCCCTTTTCCAGCTTGGAATTCTTGCCTAAGCGGTAGAGACCTTCCATGGTGTTGGAAATCTGGTTGAAGGAAGCCGCATCGGTGGCCTTTGAGAGGTCCATCGTTGGAATTTCGGCTGAGTCCATCCAGGTCAAGGTCTTCTTGCTGCTGGATGAAGAAGAACTGCTATTGCTGAAGCCAGAACTGTGGCTCCCAGGCTTAAAATCTTAGATAATTTCATCTTTTTCTCCTTGCTTTTACTGACTGTTCCAGCGCCTACACAAATTAAAGCTCTACAGCAACCCTTAATGATATTTTCATTATAGTTCTCTGCTTATGCTTCTTCAAGTATTTTTAAGAAAAAGCGCTATCTTATTTCAACAATCTAAATATCCAAAAACAGATACAAGTCAATCTAAAAATACTTATAGCACAAAAAAGAAGAGGCTGAGCCTCTTCTTTTTGCTTGATTACTTGATGTAAGTGTCCTTGAAATTCCAAGTACCACGGTTTTGGTATACGTCCTTAACAGTTGGACGGATCAAAGCAGCGCTAGTGCTGTAGTAAAGCGGAGCAACACCGACATTGTTCAGCAGGATGTCTTCTGCCTTAGTCAGGTCGTCCCAACGCTTGCTGGTTGAAGCAGTAGTCTTGGAGTCAGCGATCAACTTGTCGTAGGAAGTGTTCTTCCACTTACCGTTGTTTTCTGGGTTAGTTGAAGTGAACAGGTCCAGGAAGGAGATCGGGTCAGCGAAGTCGGCACTCCAGCCGGAGACTACGACATCGAAGTTGCCGGAAGTTGACCGGGAAAGACGGGTCTTGAATGGCAGGTTTTGAACTGAAACGCTAACCTTGTTGCCGAAGGTTGATTCGAAGGTTGATTGCAGGAACTCAGTAGTCTTCTTGCCTGAGTCAGTGTCGTCGGACAAGATCTTGAAGCTGAACTTACTTACGCCCAGTTCCTTCAAGCCCTTGTTCAAGTACTTAACGGCTTCCTTCTTGTTGGTTGAAGCTGGGTAGAAGCTTTCAGCAGACTTGGAGATCCGCTTAGTGTAGTCTTCACCGTTAACGTCAGTCAATTGAGTTGGAGTCAAAGTGTTGGCTGGAACACTGTTGCCGCCCAGGGATGAAGTCAAGCCCTTCCGGTCAACAGCAAGTGACAAGGCCTTGCGGATGTTGGTGTTAGCCAGGTACTTGTTCTTGGCAATGTTGAATTGCAGGTAGAAGGTAGCACCTTGGTTCAAGGTTACGTAGCCCTTCTGGTTCTTCAATTGCTTGGTTTGTGAAGCGTCTAGGCCAGTGTAGTCCAGCTTGTTTGACTGGTACAAGTTGTAAGAAGTTGATGGAGTCTTTTGTACGCTCCAAGTGATCGTGTCAAGCTTGACGTTCTTCTTGTCCCAGTAATATGGGTTCTTAACCATCTTCCAAGACAGGTTTGAGCCAGTCCAGCCGGTTTGCTTGAACGGACCGTTGTAGAGCATGTACTTGGACGCAGTACCGTATTTAGAGCCGTACTTGGTTACGGCCTTTTCTGATTGCGGGAAGAAGACAGCAAAGCCCATCAGCTTGTCGAAGTAAGCGATCCGGCGTTCCAGGGTGATAACCAGCTTGTACTTGCCAACGGCCTTGATCCCCAGAGTTTCAGGCTTCTTCTTGCCGGCTACGATCGCGTCAGCGTTCTTGATCCCGGAGAAGAGGTAGGAATATTGAGAAGCAGTCTTTGGCTCAACAGTTCTGCGCCATGAGTAGACGAAGTCCTTGGCAGTCAGTTCGCTGCCGTCGCTCCACTTGGACTTGCGCAGGGTGTAAGTGTAAGTCTTACCGTCCTTAGAAACCTTTTCGCTGGTTGCCAAAGCCTTTTCCAGCTTGGAATTCTTGCCTAAGCGGTAGAGACCTTCCATGGTGTTTGACAACTGGTTGAAGGAAGTTGTGTCAGTGGCCTTGGACATGTCCATGGTTGGGATTTCAGAAGCAACCGTCCAGTTCAAAGTCTTCTTTGAAGAAGAGGATTCCTTACTGCTGTTGCTGCCACAGGCAGCCAAGAGAGCAGCTGATGCCAGCACAGTTGCACCAACGCTAAAAGTCTTAGATAACTTCATCTTTTTCTCCTTATAACACATATTTGTTTGGGCTGAAAAGATGGACAACACAGCTTAAAGCCGTCCCCTCAGCCAACATGATAGATTGATTATAATTCTAAGTTAGACTCTTTTCAAGGGCTAACTTAAAGAGAAATAAATTTTTGCCGAAAAATAAGCAAAAAATGACAAGAAAAAGGTAAAAAATAGCGGCCGTACGGTCGCTTCTTGTCAAATTCTTTTAATTTTGCTGTTATACCGCTACTTGCTGCTGGTGATGTAGGCGTTCTTGAAGTTCCAAGTCCCCCGGTTCTGGATGACGCCCTTGACGCTCGGCCGGATTAAAGACGCGGTCGTGCTGTAGTAAAGCGGAGCTACACCGGCATCCTTAAGCAGGATGTTTTCTTCCTTAGTCAGGTCGCTCCAGCGCTTGCTGGTTGAAGACGTGGTCTTGGAGTCAGCGATCAGCTTGTCAAGCGATCAGCTTGTCATAAGTTGCGTTCTTCCACTTCCCGTTGTTTTCAGAATTGGTGGAAGTGAACAGGTCCAGGAAGTAGATCGGGTCGGCAAAGTCGGCGCTCCAGCCGGAGACAACGATGTCGAAGTTGCCGGCAGTTGACCGGGACAGACGGGTCTTGAACGGCAGGTTTTGCACGCTGACGCTGACCTTGCTGCCGAAGGTGGCTTCGATGTTGGACTGCAGCAGTTCCGCTGTCTTCTTGCCGGAGTCAGTGTCGTCAGCCAGGATCTTGAAGCTGAACTTGCTTACGCCCAATTGCTTCAAGCCCTTGTTGAGGTACTTAACCGCCTCGCTCTTCTTGGTTGAGGACGGGTAGAGGCTTTCAGCTGATGATGAAAGCAGCTTGGTGTAGTCCTTGCTGTTGACATCGGTTAAGCCTGGCGTGGTCAGAGTATTGACCGCCACGTTGTTGCCACCAAGTGATGAAACCAGCCCCTTCCGGTTGACGGCCAAAGAGATGGCTTTCCGGATGTTGGTGTTGGCCAGGTACTTGTTCTTGGCAATGTTGAACTGCATGTAGAAGGTTGCCCCCTTGTTCAAGGTGGTGTAGCCCTTGGTTGACTTCAGCTGCTTGGTTTGTGAAGAGTCCAGGCTAGTGTAGTCAAGCTTGCCGCTTTGGTAAAGGTTGTAAGAAGTTGATGGCGTCTTTTGCACACTCCAAGTGATCGTGTTCAGCTTGACGCTCTTCTTGTCCCAGTAGTACTTGTTCTTAACCATCTTCCAGGAAAGATTGGACACGGTCCAGCCCTTTTGCACGAATGGACCGTTGTAGATCATGTACTTGGAAGCCGTACCGTATTTAGAGCCGTACTTCTTGACCACCTTTTCAGACTGCGGGAAGAAGACCGCAAAGCCCATCAGCTTGTCAAAGTAAGGAATCCGCCGTTCCAAAGTGATAACCAGCTTGTACTTGCCGACAGCCTTGATCCCCAAGCTGTTGACTGACTTCTTGCCAGCTACGATGGCATCGGCATTTTTAATCCCGGAGAAAGGGTAAGAATACCGGGAAGCCGTCTTCGGGTTAACCGTTCTTCGCCAGGAGTAGACGAAGTCCTTGGCCGTAACTCCGTACCGTCGCTCCACTTGGACTTGCGCAGGGTATAAGTGTAAGTCAAGCCGTCTTTAGAGACCTTCTCGCTGGTTGCCAGCCCCTTTTCCAATTTAGAGTTCTTGCCCAGCCGGTAGAGCCCTTCCATGGTGTTGGAGATCTGGTTGAAGGAAGTAGCGTCCGTGGCCTTGGACAAGTCCATGGTCGGGATTTCTGACGCGACCGTCCAGTTCAAGGTCTTTCTGGTGGTCGACTTGGAAGATAAGGAACTTGAGCCGCAGGCCGCCAGCATTAAAGCAGATAATGTTACCGCTGCTCCAGCTCCTAAAAATTTGGAAACTTTCATTGTGCTTTCTCCTTACTTGTCTATACTGATGATTGACTCACATGTCTAACCAAAAGTTTAATGTTCGTGTTAGAGAAAAGCGAGGATAGTTTCATTTGAAATCCATCTGTTATTTCCCGGATCAATTGGTATAGCAAGGATTCTCGGCATTATTTAAATATTTCTGTATTTTATTAAGAAGAGGTAAACTTCTTTAAATTTAATCTAAATACCATTCATGTCTAAATTCACGGACAAAATCCCGCATGTATTCTGTCCGCCGGCGGGCTTCTTTTTGGGCCGCCCGACTGTTCATCAGCCCTTCCAGCTTAAAAAGCTTTTCATAAAAATGATTGATCGTAGTTTCTTCATGATTCCGGTATTGATCATGGCTGACCAGTTCCATCGGCGGGATTTCCGGATCGTAGATCTTGTCATCGTGCTTGCCACTGTAAACGAAGGCCCGGGCAATCCCCATGGCCCCCAAAGACTCCAGCCGGTCGGCATCCTGGACGTACTCTCCTTCTAAAGAAAGCCGGTAGTGGCGGTCAATATTTTTGGAAAAAGACATGTGCTCGATCGCGAAAAAGACATTGTCCTGGTCGCTTGCGCTTAAGCCGGCAGCCGTAAAGACTTCCCGCAATTTGGCTAAAACTTTACTTGGGTTTGGGCAAACCTTCTCATCGATCGTGTCGTGGACAAAGCCCGCCGTATAAGCAATATCCCGGCTCTTTTGCCCAGCCTCCGGGTGATCCGCCAGCAGCATTCTTTCAGCCAAGACTGCCACCCGCTTGCCGTGGTAATAGTCATGCCCCGTTCTTTCTTCAGCCAGGTTTTCTTTGACAAAATCCGCGATCAGTTTCCGTTCCATTTTTACCTCCATGTATGCTGTAATTACTTAAACTTCCCACTTACAAAAGTGGGCTTGTACCTTGAAAATTCAAAATAATACTGATAAAAACTATTCGTGTCACCTATTATGCTTAGAAATTATTTTTTGATAATTTTGGTATAAAGTCTGTCGCAATAATGGATCATGGGCATAGATATAGGTACCATAAACACCGCGCTTTAATAAAACGTTGATCATGTTCATGAATAACCGCTTCTTAGCTTCATTTAGTTCTTGATCATTGAATAGATCTTTACGTTTTTTGAAGGCTTCAATATCTGTAAACTTGCTTGGATCTACCTTCAGTTTATTGGTACCCGGAATTTGCGTAATTGGCGGACTTAAAATGATTCCGGTGTAGTTTAAATCAAAACCCTGACAAGTATAAATAGAACCAACTTCATTAATAGTTTCTGGTATTTCAGCCCAAGGTTTAGATGTGTAATTATACTGATCCCACGGCATTTTGAACTTGCCTTCTGTGATATAGTGTTTACCACCATCAAGAGTCGAAGGATATCCGGTAGTAGATAAAATTCTAGATAATCCTACCTCATTGTTTCGTTTAACTATCTCCTGCCGCATCTTTTCTGCATCATCAAAAATGCGAAAATCATAATTGTGTCGCGCATCCTCAGGGAATGGCAGGATTTTCTCTTCATCAGTAAAATAATTAAACCAATTAAGTAGATCATCACTGGCATTGACTCTAAATTGGTGAGTTAAATGATAATCTTCATGAGGACATTGATGAGTAATTTTTTCTAATTGCTTGTTGGTCCAAAAAGTCTTAGTGCGTAAAACTTGATATTGATCAAATACAAGAATTACAACTTTAGCTCGCTTGATGAGCTCTACTAATTGATTATTGTAAGTAAAGTTATTATATGGATCTGATCTTGACAATAATAAGTGAGCCTCATCAATTACAACGACATCTACTGTTTCATCTTTTTTATCGAGTTGATTGATTAAAGAAGTGGGACGAGTAAAGTCTTTTTTGTAAAGATGGGGCAAATCACCTGCAATTTCTTTATATACTTTTAAAATTTCTGGGTGATTGACCACAAAATAATTGGTCGTTTGATAAAGTGGTGAATCTTCCTTAGTTCTTGCTGCAACTTGGATTTCATTGAATAAGTGTGCTAATACAACACTTTTTCCTGTTCCTGCATCCCCATAAACCGTAAAAATAGCAGGATAATCTTGCTTAATGTGTTTTGTAGTAAAAGACAAAATATCATTAACTAGATTCTCTTGTTCTGCAGTTAAAGTTTTAAACGGCGACAGTTTTTCTGTTGCACTATTGATAATTGTATTTTGCATTTCTAACTTCCCTAACATTAGCTAGAAATATTTTACCACTACTATTCTGCCTCTTTGACTACTTCATTGTCTTTACGCCTCAACCAAAAACGGTGTCCTAAGTAACAAACAAGCACAAACGGAATCGTGTAATACAGTGCCACTCTTTGCGTAGGATCAAACCAGATCAAAACGCATGATAATAAACTAGCAATAAAAGCAAAGTATGGCACAACAGGATACCAAGGAGTTTTATATTTTAATTCAGATAATTGATGCCC
>UMHZ01061415.1_pt1 | contig 35397 bp, 31 predicted proteins | sample 1965671 | NCBI WGS metagenome assembly UMHZ01 (sample SAMEA4836111, study PRJEB28245) | human gut metagenome | biome: gut microbiome; material: fecal sample | place: Denmark | collected 2008 | reverse complement strand
CCCTTAATCGTGTATTGGATGATAGTTGCGGATTTTAGGTATAGCATGTTTCTAAGGCTTCTGGCTCCAGATAATCATCACTATCCATAAAATAAACGTATTTACCTTGGGTATATTCGTAGCCTTTGTTTCGGGTGACTGATGGCCCTTGGTTATACTGTGTATAAATTCGGATACGTTTATCTTCATCAGCTAGGCGTTTTATGATAGATAGACTGTTATCTGTTGAGCCGTCATTTATAACAATGATCTCTATTTCTCGTAAAGTCTGGCACATGATAGATCTTACCGCCTCTTCTACGAACTCCTCGGTATTATATAGGGGTATGATTACGCTAACTAGATTCTTATCCATTTTTGTTTGTTAATATCATAACGTTTGATAACTCTAGCGGGATTACCTATAGCAACGGAGTAATCTGGAATGTCCTTAGTTACTACGCTTCCAGCTCCGATCTGGCATCTCTTACCAATATGGACACCTGCTACGACTACACAGTTTGCTCCAATATGGGAGTCTTCATCTATTACTACAGTTTTCTTTACTAAAGGTTGTTCATTGGAATCCACATTTCCATCCTCATATCCATGATTAAAACCGGAGATGAAAACGTGCTGACCTAATCCGACTTTATTTCCGAATCGTACGGGACCAATCACCACCGAACCGATTCCAATACGGGCGTTGTCGCCTATGATAACATCGCCTGCCCCATTGTTGATGGTCGTGAAATCCTCAATGAGGGAATTTTTACCTACCGTGAACTGATTCCAAGGGAATACATCAATACGGGATCTTCTCCTTCGAATGATAGCTCCTTTTCCTTTCTTATGGATCCAAGGATTGACAAACCATTTTACCCAACAACGAGGTTTAGGATTTTTAGGAGAGGTTATTGAATAGAATACTATTTTCTTCAAAAACTCATTTTGCTTGATTTTCTGTTTGATTGGGCCTATATCCATGACTTATCAGGTTTAAATCGTTTTATATAGGGTCAAAAGATTTTCCGCTGTTTGTGACCAAGAGAATCTTTTGACTCTGTTTAAACCATATTCTATTTGATTTTGATAGAATATTTGATCTCGCTCTAAATATAGTATCTTGTCTGCGATTTCTTTTTCACTCAACGGGTCAACTAGTATTCCGCCTTCTCCAGCTATCTCTGGCATTGCGGATGTGTTCCCCGTAATTACAGGTGTGCCGCAAGCCATGGCTTCTAGCAAGGGAATACCGAAACTTTCCCTTAGGGAAGTATATAAAAAAGCGAAAGCGCCGTTATATAGATAAGCTAGGTCTGTATTAGGGATGTATCCCGGGTATGAGAGAAAGGGCTTGATCTCTTCTATCCGTTGCTCTCGTAGGATAGCGTCTAGTTTATCCTCGCTTAAGTCTGCGATAAGTAGAGGTCGTTTCTTTTCTGAGTGCTTCAAATAAAGGCTATATGCCTTTAACGTGCGGGCGACGTTTTTTTTAGGATCTGTATTGCCTAGGAAAAAAATATAATCGTCATTATTAATATACTTATGGATAATAGATGATATCTCTGGCAGGGGATGAAAGTGCTCGCTATATCCATTATAGATAGCTGTGATTTTATCCTTGGGTAATCGCAATACCTCACGTATGCGATCGCACTCAAAACGAGAGACTGTGATGATCTTCCTACATTGGGGGAGTATGCGAGGAACCACCATGCGGCGATAATACCAACCCATGTTTTGATACCAAGATTTATTTCCTCCCTGACGGGGTTCTAGGAAAATAATATCATGTAATGTCAACACTAACGGGACAGGGCAATTTAGTGGGGCGGTATTACTGGTACAATGCAAGAGGTCTGGCTTTATCTTGCTTACATTTCGTGGAAGCGCAACTTGTTCCCAAAGAGGGTAGGTAGGGCATTTTACCTCAATAATATGTACATTGTCTGTCTCTTCTAGGCAATGATCTTCACCTGGACTGACAAATATAAAATATTCATTTTCCTTGTCGATTTTTTGTAACTCTCGAATACTCTCAAGAGCGACAAAGTCCATCCCATGTTTGTTGGTCCGGAATATACGTTGTGCCTCAATTGCTATTCTCATGGTTTTAAAGAATGTTTAGTTGGATTAAATTTGTGTCCTCCTATACGGAAAATATTGAGGAACATAAGTATGAATAAGACAGGAACGCTCGCTATCGCTTTCTTGAATTTCCTGTCGACAAGATAGTCTGGTACCGCTATACTGAATGTAATACCTAACAAGACCAATAAGAGCCACCACTTGATGGATGTTATAAAATCGAGAACAGTCAAAAATGAGGCTATTAATATAATAAAACCTAGCAGTAATATGCGAGGAGGCATCATCCATTGAAATAATTTGTCGCAATAGTCCCAATTTCCATTAAATATGGCTGCCGGCATTTGGAAAAGACCCGAGAATAAGTTGCTGATTTGAGTTGTCAACCAACGACGGCGCTGGTTATAGAAATCCCTCTTACCTCGAACTTTCTCGTCATAGGTATATACTTCTTCCAAATACTCGATATAAACATTTTGCAACAAAAGCTTTCTTTCCATGTATTTATCTTCTCCTATATCGTGACATTCTTGTATGATATCCTTGAAAAGCTCGTATTCGAAAGCCATGCCGGAGCCGCTAAGGGCGGAAGAGAATCCAAGACGGGTATGGCCTTTACGAAAGATAGAGTTGTTAATTTCTTCGCTGACAGAATCGAGCACAGCGATATTGCTATCACGGTTTTTAGCGACCCTGTGTGTTTGCAATGCGGAACAGCCCGCATAAAGGGCATCGTTTATTTTCTCGAGATAACTTGGTTTTACGATATTATCCGCATCGAGGATAACGACATTATCATACTTTATATCTCCTTTCTCAATATAATGTATGGCTTCTTTGAGAGCCTCGATTTTTGTGCTTTGGGGACTATCCATTTTAACGACTTTCGCCGATAATGCTTTTAAGTTATCTATCGTATCTTGTCGCATCTGATTAGATATAACGATAATGTCGTATCGTTCTCTTGGATATTCTTGAACGAGAAAATTTTTTACGGAGTCTATGATAACTTCGTCTTCTTGATAAGCGGGGAACAAGACAGCGAAACGATACTTCTTCTTGGCAGTTGGATAATTATACTGTGGTTTCCGTTTTGAATAGATGGCAAACACGAATAAATATAGTACAAATATCAGAAAACAAAGGAATAAGATGGCATCTCCTAATTGAAAGGCATATTGTTCCTTATCAATCCAGTTTTCTCCTATTTGAAAGAATTGTTCAATCATAGCGTTATTTATTTGAAACAGTTAATTTTTTTTATTCGTATCTCTTTGTCAAAGTAAGGACCGTTTAACACAAATGTTAGCCCCATAAATGCGATTATCATTGTTGGAAATTGACCCCAAAACGAGTTTGCGTATGCGTTAATGAACATACCGAATATACCACAAAGTAATCCGGACAATAATCCTTTTAGTTCAAGATCCTTGATCTGTGTGGCAATGATCCACCCTCCCCATCCTATAGTAAAAAAAATCATACTAAGATAAAGAATCAATCCAACTATGCCTGTTTCTACCCAAATTTTCACGTACCAAGAATCAGTTGGAATAGAAGTGGTAAAACGAGTGGATATTTTTACTCCTAATCCATCTCCAGATAGTCCAAGCCCTTCTCCAAAGGGCTTATATTTGAGATATGTGGCTAATTTTTTTTGATTTTCTTTGCGTACGATATATGAGGCATCTTTGGTTGGGTTAAAAGCGGTTCTCATTCTTCTGATAGATGAGTTGCTTTCTCCTATAGTCGTAAAAGCGAAAAAGATATAGATAAACAATAACATACTTGCTCCCCCAATGACCATTTTAGTTTGTTTGCTGATCAGTGTGTAAAGTGCTAGCCCTGCTAATGGTACGATTATAGCTCCTCTTGTCCCGGAAAGGAACAAAGCATAAAGTGCTAGAATCGCTATACATGAATAATATATCTTGCATAATGCAGATCGCATGTAGAGCGAGGCTATACCGAAAAACATGATGGCGGCACCCATATTGGCACCCATATTACTGGCATCCGTAAAGAATGAGAAATAGCGGATTCCAGACCAAATAATATGTGTTGTGGCTCCTCCGGCATTAAGCCATTTTGTCTCAAAACTATCAAATCCAATAAACTTTTGCATTAATGTCTTAATTATCGCAAATAACGTGAATATGGATAAACAAAATATGATAGCTTTGAGTATGGAATAGCGTGTACATAATAGAGATGTAATAATGACTATAATCAATCCATTGAATATTAATCCTCTTGATAATATCCAACCTTCTAATGAGCTGGTTGGATTGATTATTTCTAAAATGCAATAACCCATCCAGATACATAATGCGATACTTAGGATATTAAATGCTCTACGCCATTCTATGTTTTGGAAAAGGGCAGCTTGAATAAAGATCAGTACCAAAGCTATCATATATAGGATTTCCATAATAACACTGATCCCTTCTATGGGAATGTATCGGGTGATGCCTAATATGAAGTAATTGGTCGTGAATATAACGAATAATATAAGCCATGGATATCTTAATAAAAGGATACCTCCTACACAGAATAATGGAATCAAAGTTATTAGTATGAATACTGGAATTGAGTTATACAGCAAGGATATGCCAATACCTCCCAACCCTAAGACAAGAAAGAGCTGAGATATTTTGAACGAAGTATTGTCCTCTTGTATGTATCTTGATGTTTCCATGTGTTTTCGTTATTTTACAGCGGTATTAGTCGCCGTTAATCCCATATACATCATCCGGTTTGCGAAAGATCGCATAGATGTTTGAGGGGGTAATTGCCCCGTGAAATCTTCCACGGCCTCTCTCGTGGCATTGTTTAGATATAAGTACAATGCCGTGCCTTCTGTAATGTCACGCAGATATTTAACTAACTCCGTATCGCTATTTTTCCAAACCCGGCAAGCGTTAGCTACTAACAAATTGACTTGGCTTGACCCTAGCAAATGGGATGGAACACCATACTGTTGGATAGAAGGATACTCAACGATTAATATATCCGGCCTGCTTTCAAGCTGGATATGTTTGTCTATATGTTCAGCCATGAATAAGGAGGCATCGATTGGGATATCTTGACCGACTCTTAGGTATTTTACGTTGAAGCCAAGCTCTTCCCAAGATTCCTGGAAATATCGTGAGATAAACGTTTTTCCTTCTTTTTCCTCTAGACTTAGTATATTGATACAAAGTGTATCGCCCTTTTTGATGTAAGGTGTTAACCGGTTACAAGCATAAGCCGCAGAGATACGGTTACAAGTTTTTACGAATCCACGATATTTTAATTGGGAATTACGTCCTGTGAAAGCCCCTAATATATTCATGCCAGTAAGACGTCTGGCCCGTTCGGCATCCCGGAGCGTACGATCTAGCAACTCGATAACTAGGTTTAATCCGATAATAAAGATAATGCTACCAATAAATGCGGCAATAACTAATAGAAACCGCTTTCCTTTATCACTGAATAAAGGATAGGAGGCATCCGAGATCGTATTTAAGTTTGAAGAGGTTAATTGAAGATTCTTCTGCTTCATCTTTGCCATATTTAAAGCATGAAGTACTTCAAGATAAGATTGCTCGGTTACATGAATCTCACGTTCTTGTTGATTTATTCGTGTACCAATAGGAGAATAATTCTTGTATTGATCTGCAAAATCATTCTTGCGCTCGTTTAGAACCTTCAAATCAGCTTGTGCTTTCGCTTGTATAAGTGTTTGATTTAACCATTCTTGAACTAAACCTTCAATGGCTAAACCTTCTTTACTTTCTTTATAACTATTAATATTATTAGTAATTAGACCTATTTTCTTTTCGGCATCTCGTAGTTCTTCCCTGTATTTTACTAACTCTTGGTCTTTACTTAGCATTTCATCGGAGGTGAAAGTCTCTATTTCTGTTATTTTACCACTAATACGGGATACCTCGGCTAAGGTATTAATGAATTCCTCATTGGACTTAACTAATTTAGTACGAATATCCATGTACTGCTCCAGATTTTTGATAATGCTGGATGAGCTCTCGTAATTTCGCCGTGTCTCCTCATATCGATTCTCAAAGTCTGCGAAAGAGTGGGCGATAGCTTTAGTTTGCTCAATATAGTTAATAACACTATTCTTTACATTATAATCAGTAAGCTCGTTTTCTTGCTTATTCAGTTGTACACGAAGTTTCTTAAGTTCTTCCTCATAATATTTAACAATATCATTTGCGGTTTGATATCGTAAGTTGTTATACGAATATTTTAATTCTTCACTCACCAATTTGACCGTATTCCATGTAATACCGGGATCGGTAGAAGTATAAGCTATCTCTATTAAGTCGCTGTTTCCTTGCCTTCTGATGATAATACTGGATAAGGCATTGTAACTGTAAAATGCACTAGATCCATTAAACAACTCATGTAAATAATTACGACTGTCGCTGTATTTATACTCCTTGAATAAGTTAACGGTTTTGTCAAGAGAAGCTGTGTCAACTAAATGTAAGATCTCTTCTGGCACGGAAGCTATCAACTTTTTATAGTTATTTGCTGTTATGTATAGATTATCTATTTCCGGATCTCCATGCATTAAGTTTAGAGCTAGTAATTTCAATGAGACATTTTCTAAGGTTCCTCTTGATTTGGTTAGATTTACCAAGTTATCATAGGTGTTATTCACAGCTTGCCAATCAGGCCGAGTCTCATCATTTAATCCTGTATTAGACGTGATACCCGTGTAAATAGAAGTGGTAACGGTATATTTTTTTTCTAAGAATTGACTGAAATAAGCAACCAACGCTGTTATTATTAGCGTTCCGAATACTAATTGATGCCGGATTCTATATATAAAACGCGATATATAAAGTGTTATATCCATGGGTTATCGATTTATAATCTTAATATTTGTGAGCATTTCTAATAAAGTTACGGCATTGTGCAAGGTCGCACGACCTTCTTGGTAAGAAATCACGGCACCAGAACGACGTCCACGTTCCATTGATAATGAGATAATATCAATTTTTCCATTAATAAAATCTTGTTCGGAGATTTTCATCTGGGCGTTGTAAAGTGCGGCAGCATCTGATTTAGCTTTTAATGTAGCCAATGCTTGTAAGACACTATTATAAGCTTCCAGTATTCTTAATTTCCGTTCTTCTATGGACATTTCATACTCATAATCCAATTGACGGAAACGAGCTTTCTTCATCCGTACTTTTTGGCCTCGGCTGAATAAGTCTCCGAATGGGATAGACACGGAAATACCTACACTGTAAGTATGCTGATTACTGCCTATACTGGTGAGAAATGAAGGATCTTCTATGGTTTCTCTTGTAGAAAGTTGAACTAATCGCCCATATTGATATTGGCCGTATACCCTGAAATAGTCCAACCATTCTCTTTTTGTAATCTTCATATCGGCGTTAGCCTCATCTCTTTTAGCTTCATAAATTCTGACAGAAGGATGGTCATATACGGATTCCAGAAAAACCGATAGAGGTGGTAATTGAATACGTTCATAGTCATCTAGCATGGCATTTATAGAATCCGTGCCGGAAGTTACTTCTATTGTTGTCGCTTTATCGAAGTATGTCTTCTTTTTTTGTGCGACAATTGAAAAAGCATTTAATATGAATAATAGAATAAATAGTATCTTCATGTGAATTATGTTTGTTATCAGCTATGTATAGTTTATACATCCTCTTTCTGCACGAACGCCGTAAACGTCTTGAATATAATCTTTATGTCTAGCCAGAAAGAAAAGGTATGAGCATATTTGATGTCTAATTGTTTACGTTCCTCGGCGGACATACTACCAGAATTGCCACGTTTCTCTACTTGCCAAAGACCTGTAAGGCCGGCAGGAGCCATGAAGCGTTGTATGTATTCATCGCTGGTCAATAATTCCGCCTCGTATACGGGAAGAGGGCGGTTACCAACTATTGACATGTCTCCATTTAATATATTGAATAGCTGGGGAAGTTCGTCAATGCTGTATTTCCGGATAATATGGCCGATCTTTGTTATACGGGGATCATTCTCTAATTTGATGAAAGCGTTGGAGCGTTCGTGACGTTTTACTTTTAAATAGTCGTTTTCAGGAGTAGCGTCATTGTCGGAATATAAAATGATATTTTGCTCATCGTCTTTAAAAAAAGAAGCTTGCTTCTGTGAATTCACAGAAGTTGCTGAAGAGGCTACAGCCTCTTCAGCAATAGATTCCGTATACTGATTAAGTTTCTTATATTCAGCCAAGCGTTTGTCCGCATCCATATACATAGAGCGGAACTTATAAAAATCGAAAACCTTATAGTTGCTGCCTACTCGTTTCGACTTGTAGAAAGCGGGGCCTTTGTCCTCCAGCTTGATCCAAATCACCGTGATGATAAAGATAGGGGAGAGGCAGAGGAGCGCCATGGATGAGAAAATGATGTCGAAGACCCTTTTCCATAAAGGCAGCTTGAAAATGGCGAGATCAGGCTCTTTTATTTGAGGCTTACGCGCTTTTTCCATTCTCTTGCATTTCTCGGCGATACCCAGTAGCTTCACTAAATCTTCCTTAGAGGTAGACTCGGAGATGACACAGTCCGTTCCGGCTTGCAAATAGGATATTTTCTCCTCCCGGGTCATTTCCGGGGCGATTAATACGATATATATATTTTGAAACGTCTTATGCAAATGCATGATCGCAGGAATGTTTAACGTAGGATCTGTTTTCTCGATGAATACACAATAATCCATTTCCTCGGCAGGAAGAAGCGTGTTTTTCATCTGCAGAAGCGTTATACATTCTATGACCCCGGTGCCTAATGCCTTACGTAAACGTTCGGCCAACGGCACGTTATTACCGAAAAAGACATAATTCATTATCTTAATATTCGTTTTACCCTTACCCTTAATTCCTCTGGATTGAAAGGCTTCAAGATAAAGTCTTCCGCCCCTTCCTCAAACAAACGTATTCTATTTGAGCTGCTCTCTACGCTCGATAGGATCAAGACCGGTATATGGCTGAACATATCGTTCGCTTTTAAATAAACCAAGAATTCCTCTCCGGACATTTCTGGCATATTCAAGTCAGAGATGATCAAATCCGGTAAATTGCCTTCTTGAAGCCAAGCGATCGCTTTCAAAGGATTTTCTTTATAGGATACCTTGTAAGTACTTGATAAATAAAGCATGATTATCTTTGCGATTTCTTGCTTGTCATCCACTAAAAGAACAGATTTCTCCATAGAGTCGTATAATATTGTCGTCTTTTGTTTTATCTATTATGCAAATTTAGGATATTAAATTGAAAAAATCTATGTTTTTCAATTGTTTTTTTGAAAAAACAGTTCGGACTTTGAAAATAGGGGAAACTGCGATTTTTTGATTAAGTTTGTACGCACATAAATGAGATGAGTATTCGAAGATGCGTTGGAGGAAATATATAGATTTTGATGTTATTCATTTATTGGTTGGCGCTATTGTCGGGATGGGCTTGTCCTCTTGCCAGCCGGAGATGCCGGTGATCTCTACGATAACCGTGGAGGCGGATGGCCTGACGGTTCCCGTGAACCCGGATCTGTATGGTTTGACCATTGAGGAGATCAACCACGGGATCGATGGGGGGCTGTACGCCGAGCTGATCCAGAACCGGAGCTTCGAGGATGGCGTGCCACCCTTGAACTGCCCTTACGACGCCGCCCGGAACGTCTTGATTACCCCGAATGGATGGACGATCCCTTTCATGCGGGGAGATTCCGTACCGGGATGGAGGCGGATCGTCCCTAATACACAGATATACCCGGATATGAAGGAGCTGGTGAATGATAAGAACCGGCGGTCGTTGCTCGTGGCCGTATCGACTTCCGGGGAGTCGGGGCGCGGAGGCGTGATAGCCGAGGGATACCGGGGGATACCGATCCGGAAAGGGGAACGATACGATCTATCGTTTTTCGCCAAGGGGGCGAATATGGTGCCCCGTACCATCCGGGTGGCCTTGGAGGACTCGATGGCTAATACGGTCTTGAGCGATGTGTTTCAGGTAGCGCCGCTATACGAGTGGAAACGATACAGGCATACGTTTACGGCTACGGAGGACGCGCCGAATGCGGTCTTGACGATCACGGCCGATACCTCCGCCGTGTTTGGGCTGGATGTGGTATCGCTCTTCCCGGAGGATACGTGGAAGGGACGGAAGAACGGGCTGAGACCGGACTTGGCGGCGCTGGTCGATTCCTTGGCCCCTCGTTTTATCCGTTTCCCCGGAGGCAGTTTCGTGGAGGGGTATACGGCGGGTACGTACCCGATCTGGAGGGAGACGCTGGGCGATATCTCGGAGCGTAAGCATTTCTGGAACGTATGGGCCTATGGTACGACGAACGGCATGGGCTACCACGAGTACTTGCAAATGTGCGAGGATATGGGGGCGGAGCCTATCTACGTTATTAATAGCGGGATCACGAGCCAAAGCCGCCGGCCCCGCTACGAGGATATCACGGCGATGGATAAGCTCACGGGAGATGCCTTGGACGCTATCGCCTATGCGAACGCCCCGGCGGATTCCCTGCCGGGCGCCCTGCGTGCGAGGAACGGGCATCCGGAACCTTTCAACTTGAAGTATGTCGAGATCGGCAGCGAGAACTATGGCGGGGAGTATTTCAGGCGCTTTGAGCTTTTCCGCAAGGCGATCAAGGAGGCCTATCCGGAGATTACCGTTATCAGCAGTTCGCCCCTCACGAAGCGAGGCCGTAGCGAGTGGGTGGATTCCCATTATTACGCCGGGGAGAATTTCTTCCTATCGAACTCCGGCCGGTTTAATAGCGACCGGTATTCCCGACGTTCGCCGGCGGTGTTTATCGGGGAGTTCGGGACGACGGAGCGACCCTTGGCCGGTACGCTCCGGGCGGCGGTGGCCGAGGCCTGTTTCTTGGTCGGGGCGGAGGAGAACCCGGATATGGTACGCCGCTTAGCGTATGCCCCGGTATTGGGCAACGCCGGGTTCGAGAACCAGCGCCATCCGTTGATCTCTTTCAACACCCATCAGGCGGTGGTCTCTCCTTCCTACCATTTATTAAAGATGTTTACCCGCCATCGGGGGGATGAGGTGCTGAAGACGATCGTGGATACCTACGAGAAGCCACAGGTACGTACGGGCCGGGCGGGCGTGGAGATGTTTGATAATAGCTATGAGTTCAAGGACGTGCGGATCGACGGCGTGCCCGTATCGGATATATCCGTGATGAGCGGGGGATGGAAGGTCCCGGAGGCTGGTACGTTGGTGCCGGAGGCCAACCGGTGGAACCAGGTATTGTTCGGCGACTCTACGAGCTACGCCTATGAATATACGGCTACCGTCCGGCGTACGAAAGGTAGCGGGCAGATACAGCTTCGCCTCCGCGACAACGGGTGGACGGGCGAGCAGGCGGATTATATCGCCCTGACGATCGGGGCGGGAACGAGCGAGCTGTACCATCAGGTAGGTGGCGTGAAGGATAGCTTGGTCTCTCCCGTGCGGTTCCCTTTTGAGAGTAACCGGTGGTATACGGTTCGCATGACGTGCGAGTACGAGCGCGTCCGTTGCTATGTGGACGGCGTATTGCTGCATGAGGTGGATATGCGCCCGATCCCGTCGTTGGTATCCGTCGCTACCCTCGACAAGGAGAACCGGGTGATTTACTTGAAGGTCGTGAATACGACCCGCCACGAGGAGAAGACCTCTTTGCGTATCGAGGGAGTGAATATCCGTAACGAGGCGGAGCTGATCCAATTGAGAGGGGAGCCGGAGGCTCGTAATACGTTTGAGAACCCGGGGGCCGTAACGCCTGTCACCGAGCCTATCGTATTCCCGATGAGCGGCCCGCTAATCTATAATTTCCCGCCTAATTCAGTGACGATCTTGAAATTATACATGGAGTAGGTCAGATAGGGCAGGAGGGCCGGTACACTTTATCTGTATTTATCCTAACTTCGCGGCGACTTTAACAAAAAAATGTGTTATGGAACCAATGCATAAGATAAACAAGGTAGAGCTCCGGAGCTTGCAGCTTGAGGACTATACGCAGTTGTCGCAATCTTTCAAGAGGGTATACGCCGACAAGGATGTTTTCTGGACTCGCAAGCAGATCGAGACGTTGATACGGATATTTCCCGAGGGACAGGTCGTGACGCTGGTGGATGACCGGATCGTAGGATGCGCCCTCTCCATCATCGTGGATTATGACATGGTGAAAGGGGATCATACCTACGCCAAGGTAACGGGCAACGAGACGTTCAGCACGCATAACTCGAACGGGAATATATTATATGGTATAGAGGTGTTCATCCATCCGGACTACCGGGGCCTCCGGCTGGCCCGCCGTATGTACGAGTACCGGAAGGAGCTGTGCGAGAAGTTGAACCTGAAGGCGATCATGTTCGGCGGACGTATCCCGAACTATTATAAATACGCCGATCATATGCGTCCGAAGGAATACATCGAGAAGGTGCGCTCACGTCAGATCTACGACCCGGTGCTCACCTTCCAGCTCTCCAACGATTTCCACGTGCGGAAAGTGATGATGAACTACTTGCCGAACGACGAGGAGTCGAAGCATTGCGCTACCCTGCTGCAATGGGATAATATCTATTACCAGCCGCCTACGACGGATTACGTGGATAAGAAGACAACCGTGCGTGTCGGTCTGGTACAATGGCAGATGCGGCCTTATAAGACACTGGACGACGTGTTCGAGCAGGTGGAGTTCTTCGTCGACGCCGTGTCCGATTACAAGAGCGACTTCGTCCTTTTCCCCGAGTATTTCAACGCTCCGCTGATGGCCAAGTTCAACCATCTGGGCGAGGCGCAGAGCATCCGTGGGCTGGCACAGTACACCGAGGAGATCCGTGAGCGATTCGTGAACCTCGCCATCAGTTACAATATCAATATCATCACCGGTAGCATGCCTTTGCTGAAGGAGGACGGGGCGCTATATAACGTGGGATACCTGATCCGTCGTGACGGCTCCTACGAGATGTACGAGAAGGTACATGTCACCCCGGACGAGCAGAAGAGCTGGGGACTCTCGGGCGGGAAGATGGTGAAGACGTTTGACACGGATTGCGCCCGGATCGGCGTGCTGATCTGCTATGACGTGGAATTCCCGGAGCTTTCCCGTATCATGGCCGACCAAGGGATGCAGATCCTCTTCGTGCCTTTCCTTACGGATACGCAGAACGGTTACTCTCGGGTTCGTGTGTGTGCTCAAGCCCGGGCGATCGAGAACGAGTGCTTCGTGGTGATAGCGGGCAGCGTGGGCAACCTGCCTCGTGTGCATAATATGGATATACAGTACGCCCAGTCGGGTGTGTTCACGCCTTGCGATTTCGCTTTCCCTACCGATGGCAAGCGTGCGGAGGCAACCCCGAATACGGAGATGATCCTTGTATCGGACGTGGACCTTGATTTGCTCAACGAGTTGCATACGTATGGTAGCGTGCGTAACCTTCGGGACCGTCGCCACGACTTGTATGAGTTGAGGGTAAAAAAACAGTAGTGTTTGCGGTTGAACACAATAGTATTCATGGTTGAACACAGTAGTGTTCGCTATTAAACACAATTATATTCGCCGGAAGAATGCAGTAGGGGCGGGATCTGTCCGCCTCCCGTGCCGTGTATGCGTGGGAGGGCGGACGAATCCCGCCCCTGCGGTTTATATCGGGGGGAGGATCGCTCGCTTCCCCCCTTCGGAAATGATCTTAATGACTTAGCATCTCAGCCGTGATCGGCGTGAATTTCTCGGCATCCGATTTACGGAGTTGTACGCTGCCGTCGTTCCAGTTGGAAGGCCAACCTCCGATGATGTGTCCAAGGAATACCAGCTTGATCTCGTGCAAGCCTTTTGCCAAGGCCGCGGAGGTGTCATGACGGGAGAAGCGTTTTACCTCGCCACCGTTATTGACCATCAACTTGCCGTCGATCCATACCTCCTCTAAATCCGAAGAGATGTAATAAACGCCATCCTCCGGGATATTCACGTAGCCGGTAGCGATAGCGGCGTATTGCTTCACGCCTCGCATGGATTCGGGGGCGGGCACTTGGTTGGTCAGTTCACGGGTCGTCTTGATGACCTGTTTCTTACCGGTCTTCTGAGCGGCCTCCAGATTATTTACGCTTAGGTACATGCCATCGAATACCTCCATGTCGAGGCCCGGGGTCGTCTTGGCTACCTCCTTGGCGGGAGCCAGCGTTTGTTTCTCCACGAGTATCGTGCGGGGCTTACCCATCTTGCCGGAAGGCAACACGGAAGCGATCTTCACGGTCGTAGTCTCTGTGATGTCGAAAGGAGCCGTATATACGGTAGATTCCGGGGTAGGCTCGGTGCCATCCAGCGTGTAGACCATCTTCATCGGACGGTTCGTGGTGAATGTCATGGTAGCCTTGTCCGTGAAAGCCACGAAGTTGCAAGAACCGTTCGGTTGCTCGGGCTGCGGGATGTAGTAGTTGATACCGTGTCCGTCTAGGCGAACCTGAGCGTTGTCCAGACGGCGTTCGAAGTCCTTGTAATCCTTCCGGTCCAGCGGGCTCCAAGCGATCTCGGAGAGGGCTAGGATACGAGGATAGATACGGTACTCCATGATGTCCGTGTTATAAAGGTACTCACTCCATACGTTGCATTGCACGCCCTTGATGAAATGTCCTTTACCGGCCGCTGCCAGCGTGTCGGGGACGGGGTTGTATTTATAGACCCGCTCCGCCGTGGTGAATCCTCCGATAGATACCGGGCTGATCTTGTAGTCGCCTTGGAACTGGTCGATATACATGCCCTCGCTGCTGGGGGTCATGATTACCTCGTGGTTCATGCTAGCGGCGGCGATACCGCCTTCCTCACCTCGCCAAGACATTACCGTGGCCGATGGAGCTAGACCTCCCTCGAGGATCTCGTCCCATCCGATCATCTTCTTGCCGTGCTTGTTTACGACCTTCTCCATGCGTTGTACGAAATAGCTCTGCAATTTCTCCTCGGCGGAATGTTCCTTGTCGCCTTTCAAGCCTTCCTTACGGATACGGGCCTGACAAAGCGGGCATTTCTCCCAGCTCGTCTTCGGGCACTCATCGCCTCCGATATGGAAATACTCGCCCGGGAATAGGGGAGCTACCTCGGCGATCACGTCCTCGAAGAACTGGAAGGGCTCTTCCTTCCCGGCGCATAATACGATGTCTTCCACGCCCCAGATGATACGGGGAGTACCCTGCTTACCCTCGCAAGACAGCTCCGGATAGGCGGCGATAGCGGCCATCTCGTGTCCCGGAAGCTCTATCTCGGGAACGATCGTGATGAAACGATCCGCCGCGTATTTAACGATATCCTTCACCTCCTCTTGGGTATAGAAGCCTCCGTACTCGGTACCCTCGCCATCGATGCGCTTAGAGCCGATCTCGGTCAGTTTCGGGTACTTCTTGATCTCGATACGCCATCCTTGGTCGTCGGTCAGGTGCCAATGCATGCGGTTGATCTTGAACAAGGCCAATACATCCAGCTGCTTCTTGATATTCTCTACCGGGATGAAATGGCGGCAGGGGTCTAGCATGATACCACGGTAACCGAATCGAGGCTCGTCCTTGATAGATACGGCCGGAGCGGTCCATGCGATACCTTTCACGGCGGAAGGACTCTCGATCTCGGCGGGCAGCAATTGCAAGAACGATTGCATACCGTAGAAAAGACCTTGAGGGGTCTTGGCCTTGATACGGACGCCGCTGTCGGCTACGTCTAACGTGTATCCCTCGTCGTTTACGTCCAGAGAGCCGTCGATAACCAACGAGATACCGTCGGAGGTCTCTTTGTCGGCGGTAGCTATCTGGTAGCCTGTCGCCGTGTTCATTTTAGCCGCGAAGAACTCGGCTACGGTTTTCGCCTCCGGGGTGGAAGCGTAGATCTTCGTGTTTTTGTTTAGCTTGAAGTTTCCCTCGTTCTGCGTAAGGCTGACCGGTGTCGGGATGATGTTGATACCTTGGTTGTAAGCTTTCGCTTTACCGGGAGCATCATCACACGAGGCCATCAGGCCCAAGACAGCGCCGGCGCAGATTGTAGCAAGGAGCTTTTTCATAGAATTAAAAATTGAAAGTTGAAAATTGAATATTGTTTAGATGTTTTTGAGAGTTTAAAAAGAGAATTGAGAGTTGAAGATAAGATGCCGTTTGGCATCCTTTTCAATTCTCAATTCTCAATTTCCTATTTACCATGCGAAGATAGGATATTCCTTCATGATACCGTTCACCTTCTCACGAACGGCGCCGATAGTCTTATCGCATTCGGGAGCGGCCAATACGGTGTCGATCAGTTCCACGATCTCGCCCATAAGCGGCTCTTTAGCGCCACGGGTCGTGATAGCGGGCGTACCCACACGGATACCGGAGGTCTGGAAGGCCGAGCGGCTGTCGAACGGAACCATGTTCTTGTTCACCGTGATGTCGGCGGCTACCAAGGCTTTCTCGGCCACCTTACCGGTCAGGTCGGGGAACTTCGTGCGCAGGTCGATCAGCATACTGTGGTTGTCCGTACCGCCGGAGATGATCTTGTACCCTTTGTCCGTGAAGGCCTTGGCCATAGCGGCGGCGTTCGCTTTCACCTGTGCTTGGTACGTCTTGTATTCCGGCTCTAAAGCCTCTCCGAAGGCTACGGCCTTGGCCGCGATCACATGCTCCAGCGGACCACCCTGGATACCCGGGAATACGGCGGAGTCCAACAACTGAGACATCTTCTTGATCTCGCCTTTCGGTGTCTTCTTGCCCCAAGGATTCTCGAAATCCTTACCCAGCAGGATGATACCGCCACGAGGACCCCGCAGGGTCTTATGCGTCGTAGACGTTACGATGTGAGCGTACTCCAGCGGGTTGTTCAGTAAACCGGCGGCGATCAGGCCTGCCGGGTGAGCCATATCGATCATCAATAAGGCGCCTACCTTGTCGGCTATCTCACGCATACGTTTGTAATCCCAGTCACGGGAATAAGCGGAACCACCGCCAACGATCAATTTCGGTTTCTCACGAAGGGCTACTTCCTCCATTTGGTCGTAGTCCACCCGTCCGGTATCTTCCTTTACATTATATTCGGTAGCGTGATAGAGAACGCCGGAGCTATTTACTGGTGAACCGTGGGACAGGTGTCCGCCATGCGACAGGTTCAACCCGAGGAACGTGTCGCCCGGATTCAATACGGCGAAAAATACGGCTGCGTTGGCCTGCGCCCCGGAGTGAGGCTGCACGTTGGCCCATTCGGCGTTGAATAGCTTTTTCAACCGTTCGATAGCGATCGTCTCACTTTGGTCTACTACCTCGCAACCCCCATAATAACGCTTGCCGGGATATCCCTCGGCGTATTTGTTGGTCAGACAGCTTCCCATGGCCTGCATGACCTGGTCGCTGACAAAGTTCTCGGAAGCGATCAACTCAATGCCTTTCAATTGGCGTTGGTGCTCCTTCTCGATAATGTCAAAAATGATGTTGTCTCTTTTCATTACCTCTTAAATTGGTTATTGCAATGATATGTTCCTCATTGAAAAGGAATCCTCGCGAATGTACTATATTATTTTAATACTATTTAAAAGATTCCGTTTAATTATTACAGATGCGCCGGAAACGGCTCCGCTTACCACTTGGTGAGGGTTACGTTTCTGAACTCAACCTCCTTACCCTCGCTCTGTAGCCCGATATGGCCTTCCTTCACCTTGTTGGTTCCGGTGTTCTGGTATACGCCGTTGATGTAAACGGTGATGACGCCGTCTTTCACGAAGATGTTCGCCTCGTTCCACTCTCCGGCGGGCTTCTCGCTAGACGGGTTCACGTTCTTTACGACAGGGAAGAAGGGACGTTCCTCTCCCGGGCGTTGCTGGTACTCGACAAGGTCGGAGCCTCCCAGCAGTACGAACAATCCGGCCCTCCCGGCTTGCAGATTACACTCGATCCCGTTCGGGAAGGGGTTCTTTAGGTCTGCGATATGCAGGAAGATGCCGCTGTTCGCGTTGGAATCCCCATTCGGCCAACGCCATTCCACGTGCAATTTATAGTCGCTGTATTTCTCCTTGGTGTACATATAGCCGAAAGGCTGGCCGATGATGAAGATCTTACCGTCGCGTACGGAATAGACCTGATCGGCGGGGACGGAGTTTTTGTCGACTACGAAATTCCAGTTAGACAGGTCTTTCCCGTTGAACAGTTTCTCGGTCTTCTGTGCGTTCGCCCCATTGGAGAAACAGAAGAGGGAGGCGGCTAATACAGCCAAAGATAGCATTCTTTTTTTCATGGCATTAAACTCTATTTATAGTATGATTAATCAACGATTAGTTTGCGATAGCGTACCCGTTTCGGCTCGGCGTCGCCCAAGGTCTTACGTTTGTATTCCTCGTATTCGGAATAGGTCCCTTCGTAGAAGACCACGTTGGAATCGCCCTCGAACGACAGGATATGGGTACAGATACGGTCCAAGAACCAACGGTCGTGAGAGACGACGACGGCGCAACCGGCGAAGTTCTCCAGCCCCTCCTCCAAGGCACGTAGCGTGTTCACGTCGATATCGTTGGTCGGCTCGTCGAGCAGCAATACGTTAGCGTCCGCTTTCAGCGTCAGCGCCAGATGCAGGCGGTTACGCTCTCCTCCGGAGAGTACGCCGCATAGCTTCTCTTGATCCGCTCCCGCGAAATTGAATTTAGACAGGTAAGCGCGTGCGTTCACCTCCTTGCCGCCCATACGGATGAATTCTTGTCCGCCGGATACGACTTGGTAAACGGTCTTTTTCGGGTCTATATCCTTATGGGTCTGGTCGGCGTAACCTACTTGTACGGTCTCGCCCACCTCGAAGGTCCCCTTGTCGATGCTTTCCATGCCCATGATCATCTTAAATAAGGTAGTCTTACCGGCACCGTTCGGCCCGATGACTCCCACGATACCGTTCGGGGGAAGCATGAAGTTCAAATCATCGAACAGCAGCTTATCGCCGAACGCCTTCGCCACATGCTGTGCCTCGATCACTTTATTGCCCAAGCGAGGGCCGTTCGGGATGAAGATCTCCAGCTTAGCCTCACGCTCCTTCTGGTCCTCGTTCAAGAGGGCCTCGTACGAGTTCAGACGTGCCTTACCCTTGGCGTGACGGGCCTTCGGCGCCATATTGATCCATTCCAGCTCACGCTCCAAGGTCTTACGGCGCTTGCTGACTTGCTTCTCTTCTTGAGCCATACGCTTCGTCTTCTGGTCTAGCCAAGAGGAGTAATTACCCTTCCAAGGGATACCCTCGCCACGATCCAGCTCAAGGATCCATCCGGCCACGTGGTCTAGGAAGTAACGGTCGTGCGTGATGCAGATAACGGTACCGGCATATTGTTGCAGATGTTGCTCCAGCCAGTCGATCGACTCGGCGTCCAAGTGGTTGGTCGGCTCATCCAACAGCAATACGTCCGGCTGCTGGAGCAGCAATCGGCAAAGGGCCACCCGGCGACGCTCGCCTCCGGACAACGTATCCACCACCTGATCCTCCGGCGGACAACGCAAAGCGTCCATGGCACGTTCCAGACGGCTGTCGAGGTTCCATGCGTCCGTAGCGTCGATCTTGTCCTGCAACTCCGCCTGACGGTTGATCAAGGCATCCATCTTATCCGGATCTTCCAGCACCTCCGGATCGCCGAATCGCTCGTTCACCTCCTCATATTCTTTCAAGGTGTCCACGATCTCCTGCACGCCTTCCTGCACGATCTCCTTCACGGTCTTGCCCGGCTCCAACTTAGGGTCCTGCTCCAGATACCCTACGGAATACCCGGGGGAGAAGACCACCTCTCCTTGATAATCCTTATCGATACCGGCGATAATCTTCAGCAACGTAGATTTACCGGAACCATTCAATCCGATGATTCCGATCTTCGCCCCATAGAAAAAGGACAGATATATATTCTTTAAAACCTGTTTTTGAGGCGGAAAGATCTTGTTCACGCCTACCATCGAGAAAATAATCTTCTTATCGTCTGCCATATAATTTTTTGTGTGTTAATTGGTTCCTTAACTTAAAATAATGGTGTACAAATCTACGTAAATATCTTTTATTTTACAAATGAACAAAGATCATAGGTATCAGATATCTACCGATTGCCAAGTTTGGCGTGTGGAGATTACTCGGTTCAATTCTCTTGTGCAAGAAGCCGGTAGATATGCTATTCCTCGGAAGTTGAGTTTTAGCGTTATCATAAATGAAGGGTAGGAGAGGTTGTGCGGCGTTGTGGTTAGGACTGTGCGATCATGTGGCTTTAGGTTGTGTGATCCTAACGATTTAGGATTGTGGTTCGTCTTCGTCTCGTGAAGATATGTAACCGGTTTATGCATGATTGTAATACGTGATGTAAAGTGCTTATATCTTGTTTCTTGCATTTGCTCCCCATGAAAAAACTAAAATTTACCCCTCTTGAAATTTGTATAATAAAATAAAACTCCCTATCTTTGCACTCGCATTACAAAAGTAACGCACAGGATGATTCGCTAGCTCAGCTGGTAGAGCACAACACTTTTAATGTTGGGGTCCTGGGTTCGAGCCCCAGGCGGATCACGAAAAGAAAAGCCAAAAGGCGACAACAAAAAGACAAGTCCTACAAAATCAATATTTTGTGGGACTTTTTTTTATTGTCCTTTGGCGACCTTGACCGCCAAAAAGAGGGCATTGACGGACAAAAATTAGTACCCAATTCGTACCCCCGACAATTTTTTCAAAAAAGGGGTACGATTTGTCGGAAATTGGCGGAACACTGTCGGGATTTGGCGACCCTGCATTTATCTCATTATGAGTTAATAAAAGTAGTTTTGTAACTTAAAAAATGAGGTATGAAATCAACATTCCGAGTATTGTTCTTCTTGAAGCGGGACAAGGTAAAAAAGAACGGTAATATGCCCATTATGGCACGTATTACCATTGACGGGAAACTGGCGCAGTTCAACACCAAACTTGAAGTCAATCCCAAGAACTGGCAAGCCAAGACGGGAAAGGTGTCCGGACGTGGAGCGGAGTTTACCCGCATGAATGAAATGCTGGACGGTATCAAAGCCACCCTGTACAAGCACTACCAGACCATACTGGAAAGGGAGGGATATGTTACCGCTGAAAAGGTACGCAACACCTTTTTAGGCAAAGAGGAAAAAGCTAAGACCCTCTTGCAAGTGTTCGCACAGCACAACGAGCAGTATGCGCTGAAAGTAGGAAAGACCGCCACGCACCGGACATACACCCGGTACGAACTCACAAAGAACCGTCTTGCCGAATATATCCGCACGAACTACCATGTGGAGGACATCAGCTTTCGGGAAATAAACGTGGTGTTCATCGAGGGCTTCTACCTCTTTATCCGTGAGAACTATCCATGCACCCACAACACCGCCATGAAGTTTGTGCAGCGTTTCAGAACCGTTGTGCTGTTCGCCCACAATCTGGGCTTGATAATCTTCAATCCTTTCGGGGCATACAAGTTGAAGTTCGAGTATGTGGAAAGGGGGTATCTCGAACAGGACGAGTTAGACCGCATCTATCAGAAAACCTTTGCCAGCAAGCGGCTGGAACAGGTGCGTGATATGTTTATTTTTAGCTGTTATACGGGCTTGTCGTATGTGGATGTGTGCGAGTTGCGGGCGGAGAATATCAAGGTTTCCTTTGACGGAAACTTGTGGATAATCAAGAAAAGGCACAAGACAAACGTAACGTCCAATATCCGCCTGTTGGATATTCCTAAAGCCATCTTGCAGAAATATGACGGGAAGCTGCCTGACGGCAAAATTCTCCCGATAATCAGCAACCAAAAGATGAACGATTACTTGAAAGAAATCGCAACGGTGTGCGGCATAAACAAGAAAATCACCTATCACGTTGCCCGCCATAGTTTTGCGACCCTCAGTATCAGTTACGGCGTACCCATTGAGAGCGTTTCCAAGATGTTGGGACACACAAACATCAGAACGACACAAATTTACGCTAAAATCATCGACACGAAACTGAGTGCCGACATGGATATGTTCGCCCAAAGGCTGAATGAAAGGAAAACAAGCGTTTAATTACAATAAAATCTTGAAGTTTATGGATTTGCAGGTCATTCAAAACAAAATCTTTGAAGTCAGGGGTTGCCGGGTGATGCTTGACTTTCATTTGGCGGAACTCTACCAAGTGGAAACACGAGCCTTGAAGCAAGCGGTCAAACGTAACATCGGTCGTTTCCCGTCCGACTTTATGTTTGTCCTCTCGAAAGAGGAAGCCAACTTATTGTTGTCCATAGGGGTGTCACAAAATGTGATACCCCCTGACTACAACTTTGGCGCAGCCTTGCCTATGGCTTTCACCGAACAAGGCGTAGCCATGCTTTCATCCGTCTTGCGCAGCCAGACCGCCATCGAGGTGAACATTTCCATCATGCGGGCATTTGTCCTGATGCGTCAGATGGCCGCAGGGTATGAAGAACTGTTGAAACGCATCGAGGAACTGGAAGCCAGTACCGATGCGCAGTTCAACGACATCTATCAGGCATTGACCCAGCTTTTGAGCCAGTCCCAAGAACAGAAGCAACGCCGCAGAATCGGATTCGTTACCTATGACGAACCGGAAACAGACAGGTAACGATTTCGGTAACGAAATCCTGTTTAATGTACTGTATTTCAATAAATAGTTTTCATTTATCTTGCGGGCAGTCCACCGGGCTACCCGCTTTTTTTATATCCTTTTCCTCCGGCACATTCCCCGAAACGCCAGCCGTGCGGGGCATGGCTGACTGTTTTTCGTGAAAAGAGCCTTCGGAAACCCGCACAAGCGTATCGAAAGACGAGCTTCCGACACCCTTGCCTTTCCCGCCCGCTTTGTAAAGTGTTCCCTATCAGATAAAATGGAACAAGAACTTTTATCCCGTTTCCCTTTCGGTAAACCCTCCCCATACGCTGTCCCCCAGCCGGGAGGTCGTTTTTATCATTTCAATAGGCAAAGGTAGCTACGTGTCCTTACGAGCCGGAAAGGTCAAGCCGTAGGTTCGTGCAAAAAATCTTCCCTGCGACATTCGTTGCGAGGTATTTTTTGCCGAAACCTTGCCCGCTCTGGACACTTCGCAAACCTGCCTATGTGAAACGAAAACGACCGACCCGACCGGAAGACGCATAAAAAAAAAGTCGGATTTACGGGAAACAGGAAAAAAGTTCAGTGAAACTTCAACTCCCTCACCTCTCGAATCCGCATAAAAAATTAAAAACTTAAAATTACAGCGATATGGAAACAGCAACATTATCAGAAGCGAGCGTTTATGTAGGCACTTATGGCAAGTATAACAACGGTTCACTGTTCGGCGCGTGGCTGGACTTGTCGGACTATGCGGACAAGGAAGAGTTTTACGAAGCCTGCCGGGAACTTCACAAGGACGAGGAAGATGCCGAGTTTATGTTTCAGGACTGGGAGAACGTGCCGGAGGGGTTAATCGGCGAAAGCTGGATTTCCGAGAACTTCTTCACCCTGCGGGATGCGGTGGAGCAGTTGGGCGACACCGAGCAGGAAGCCTTTTTCGTGTGGTGCAACTACAAAAGCCGTGATTTGAGCGAGGAAGATGCCGACGACCTTATTAAGAATTTCTGGGACGAGTATCAAGGGCAGTATGACGATGAAGAAGATTTCGCCTACCGGATTGTAGAGGAATGTTACGACCTACCGGAGTTCGCAAAGTCTTATTTCGATTATGAAAAGTTCGCCCGTGACTTGTTCATGTGTGATTATTGGATGGACGAGGGCTTTGTGTTCCGGGCAGCTTGAAAGGATTATCCGGGCAGGGTGTCAAAGCCCTGCCCGCCAAAAAGACAAAGTTTATAACCCATAAAATTTTAAGGATATGAAAACGACAGAAGTAAGCAAAGACCTAATCGGCAGGCGGTGCGAGTGTATTTTTACGGGCATGATGGTAACGGGCGTTATCGAGGACACGGAGGAAAACGAATATTCGGTAAACGTGAAAGTGCGTTTCGACCATCCGCACCAGTGGGGTGATGATTTCTACACGGAGGACTGGGCATGGGGGCGCAAGATGGACGAGTTCGGCACGCTGCACCATTTGCGGCTGCTGGAGGACAAGCCGGACTTTCAGACCATGATAGTAGTTTTCGGTGAGCCAATCAGCCAAATAGACCGCAGCGTTTTCAAAGACGCGGACACGTGGGACGTTTGTTCCCTGCAAGGCTGGGTAAACAGCTATGAAAGTGTCCGGTTTGTAGCCATAAACGACCATACGGCAGTCATAACGGGCGAATATAACTTTGAACAAGTCAAGGTGTGGTTAGAGAAATATGTACCCGTAAAGAGCCTTAAAATCAGTTGATGAAGAACGGCGGCGAAATGCCGCCGCTAATTTCTTTCATGAGTGCCGGAAAATAAAGTAGCAAAGAAACCTTGTCTTAGCTATTTAATTTGTAATTTTGTGAAAAAGAATAATTTATAAAAATGAATACAATAGAAAATCCTCAGGTTTTTGTATGTGTTGGTTACGAACAAATATATGATGATTTTAACGAGGTAAATCCAAATGATTTTCTCAAAAATGTTCCAACTGTAAGAGCTTTAGAGTTTATTGTCGAAAGGCAGAATAAGGTTATTTATTCGTTTTCTAATTTAGAAGAGCAGAAGAACTTTTTTTATGAAATGAGATGTTATATAAAAACAGAAGAGAAATGTAGGATAGATTCTTTTTTACTACGCCATGATTATCCATATTTTATGGATAATCAGAGTTGTTTCTTGTTTTACATGCTTGCACTTCAAAATAATAATAAAATTAACAGAGAGCTTACAATAGAAGATATACAAAATATATATAAGGCATATTTATATTGTAGCCAAATTTGGACGAATAACCAATTAATTACAAGTAAAGAATTTTCTTCCTTGGATGAAGTCTCTATTCGAATAGATTTGCCTATTGTTGAGTTTAAGATGTATAAAGACTTTAGACCACAACTCTACAAAGCATCAAGATTTTTTTCATTTTGTAATCAACACCAATTATTTAAAACCTTTGCAGAATGGTTTTATAAAAAACATGGTGTTTCTAATTGCGTTGATTATATAAGTAGATTATTTTGTTTCTATGAATCTACATTTCAAAACAAGTATATTCATATTCCTGTAGAATATTCTACACAGATACCTTTTTTTGACCAATTTGCTATTAATATAGAGGAATGTGCAGAAATTTGGGATAGAAAGAATTTCAATTTTCTACGTAATCATTTTTTGTATAAAATAGAGGTTGACACATATTTGGTGTTAAACATTAATTTGTTGGTGGATAAATTATACCAAGGTCTTATATTTGATTTTTGGAATATTGTAAAAGAAAATGGCGGACAAAATTTAAAAGGTGAAGTTATTAAAGGTTTTGATGATTTTAAAAGCATATTAGGCGAGGAATTTTCAGAGCCTGAATTATTATATGATATTATGAATAAATCATTTACGTCTGATGTAGTAAAGATAGAAGGACGAATAATGAAAGCTAACGGAATAATAGGAGAACCTGATTATTATGCAAGGGTCGATAATTCTATTTTTATTTTCGAGTACAAAGATTACATTCTTAGTGACAAAGTAAAGATGTCTAAAGATTATTCTGAAATAAAAACTGCAATACTAAATAAAATATGTAAGGATGATGGGAAGAACAAGAAAGGAGGAGGACAATTATTATACAATATAGATAGAATTGTAAATCATAATCTTTTGGATAAATTTGATGATTTCTCAAAAGAGGAAGCAATAATATACCCAATACTTGTAATCAATGATAAGAGTTTTTCGGCAATGGGAATAAACTATGTGTTTATTCAAGAATTTAGCAATCTTTTAAAAACAAAATATGCTCACTTAAAGGCAAATATTGCTCTTCCTATTATAATAGAACTTGATACACTGTTTTCTTTAATGACAAGACTACATACTGGGATTATAAAATTTGAGAATATAGTAAAATCTTATCTGGAAGTTTACAAACAGCCCCAAACAGCAATGATGTCTTTTAGCACATTTGTTTATGATTATTATCCTCTTGAAAAATATACTAAAGAAGAAATTGATTATATGTTTGATAAAATGTTGCAACTGATAAAAGAGCATGATTAAAAAAGTTACCTGACGAAATTTCAGCAGGTAACTTCTAACTTTATTTTATATGCATACTTCTTCTGTTATCTACATATTTTTTTCTGTTTTTCATCCTTGTTATTTTCATTGTTGAACGAGAACGAGACCTGCTGCATCTGCCCGAAGCTGTCGATGATATAAATGTCAATCGTCTGCTGGTCGGTCGATGCCGAGGAGTAGTAGAGCCGGAAGGTCTCTTTCTCCAGCGGGTACAGGTCGTTGGGGAGGAACACCGTGCCGTCGTCCATTTCCAGCTTTCCCTTTCCGTCAGGCTGGAAATAGCGTATCTGGTAGGTCGTAGGCTGGTAGCGACCGCTTCGCACCAACTGGCAGCGGATTTCGGCGGTTTCCCCGACTTTCAGCTTCTTGGGTACGGGCAGCGTCTCCACCGTGAACGGATAAGCCTGCTGAATGTCCAAACCGTCATTACAGGCGGTAACAAGCACGAGGGCAGCCACGATGTAGCAGCCCATGAGGATTTTGTACGTTACATTCTTCATATACATTGTCATATATAGCGGTTAATTGATGATGAATTTCAGTCCCAGCCCCACCTGCGTATGGAACTTGCCGATGTCCGAGCCGAACAGCATCCGTTCTCTCGCGTTCACGAGCAAGGCGACCCGGTCGGTCAGGTAGGCTTCCAGCTCCAGCGTCAAAGCCCCGCCGTAGATGAAGCAATCTTCATCCGAGAGCGTAGCCCCGTCCGGCAGCAGCTTTTCGCCCCGGTTGCTGGTCTCATACCCGGCGAGAGCCGAAAGCCCCAGCGAGAGGAAGAAGGTCTTGCGCCTGTCCGAAAGGAATTTCAGGTAATAGCCGCCTTCCGCCGTGAACTGTTCGACGGGTACTCTCATATCCTTGTAGTCATATTTCTTGTGCAGGTATTCCCCGCCAATCACCCAACGGTTGGCGTTCTTGGTATAGACACTGTACGCCGCCCCGATGTGGTAGGCGAAATCCGTGTTGTCATTCCAATGTACCCCGTCCGCCATGCCCGCCGTCACCTGCAAGCCCTTCATGCCCGGCAGGTATCTTTGCGCCCGTACCTGGTTGAAATGCAGGCACAGCGCAAAGAGCATGATAATGAATAGACCCCGCTTCATGCTCACTTGATTTTGAGTTCGTCTATCTCCTTGGCGTTCACGATGTCGGCGTTCTCCACCCGGATAGACTGGTGGCGACCGCCATTCTTCTCGTAGAGTTCCACAAGCAGCAGCTTGTCGTCCGGGATGGTGAACTTTGGCAGGGCGTACACCGTGCGCACCGTGCTTTTCCCGGCAATCTCTATCACTTCATTATAACTGCGTACCGCATCCAGTACTGTTTCCTGAATGGCGGTGCGTTTGGGCACTTTCTTATCGACAATCTTAAACCGGATGAAATCGGTGTCGAAAGGCACGTTGGAGCTGTTCTTCGTCTGCGTATGTACGTAAAGCATCCCGTTGTAGGTGTAAATGCCTTTTATCAAGAACTGTATGCCGAAACGCTTGCTGCCCAAATGCCGTATCTCCCGGTCGTTCTCCTTGTAGATGCTTTGCATGATGAGCTTCACCAAGAGCGGGCTTTCGTTTCCGAGTTCCCGGAAGTAGATGTTCATCCGGGTATGCGAGAAGTCGGACGTATCTTCGTTTTCCAAGAAGTCCTTCATTTCGATGTTGAGCATTTCCGGCTCACGGGCGTACTTGGCGTTGAACGAATAGAAACTTCCGTCCTCGCAGATGACGGAGAAGTTCGTTTCCCCCGGAAAGCCCTCTGTCGTGGCTTTCACTCGGATGACGTTCTCCGCTCCGTCAGCCTTGCCCGCTATGATGTGGTTGCTCCCCAAATCGACATAGCGCACGGCGGAGGGGAAAATGATATGCACCGTCTTGGCGAAAGTTACTTCCACGCCGTAGGGCGTTACCATCTGCCGGTAAGGGAGTTTCCGGGTGATGCCTTGGTACAGGTCGTTGCCCGCCGCGTACCTCACGGTGTCTGTTTCCTGTGCGTTTGCCGCACACACGCCCAACAGGAGGGCGAACATTGCAAAATACTTCTTCATTTGATTGGAAATTTTTAGTGGTTTGTTAATCTGGTTATTGCTCCTTGGCGTAAAGCATCACCCTGTACCCGGCTTTCAGCTTCACTTTCACGGTGCGGAACTTCTTGGCGAGGTAGCCCGATGCGCCCTGCATCAGCCCCCTTGTAACGTCCATCGCCACCTGCTGCCCGGCGTTCTGCGTGAAGGAGATGCTTGTGCCCAGCCCACTGCCGATATTCGCCATCGCTTCGTTGAAGGCTTCCTGCTCCATCGAGGACGGGACGGAAAGCCCCTTCTGCCCGTCCGTGTCGAACACGGCGAGTTCCACAGGGATGATGTTGCCCGCATGTTCAATGGAAGAAACGGTGATGTCGAGCCGTTCGCCCTGCACCTTCGCCGCACCCGACACGAGGGTATTTTTCGGGATGACGATGCTGCCCGCCTGCATAGGTTCCAGCAGCCGGAGTTTCACGCTTTGCCCGTCAATCAGGGTCTGGTCTTGGTGGATGCAGGCGGCTATCGTGTTCCTGCCCATCGCGTAGCCCGTGCCTACCGCCGTGTTGAAACCGTAGTTGCGTGGCTGGCTGTACGCCCGGATAAAGTCGGCATCGCTCATGGGCTGGCTCAGTCCCGAAACGGTCGTTTCCCTGACAGCTTGCACCGCCACCGCATCCGGCTTGCGGTCAATGTTACCCGCTACCGGGACTTGTGCCATTTGCCCGTTCTGCCCGCCGCCAGCGTACTTGGCGGCAAGCTCGTAGGACTTCTCCAGCAGGGCAAGCTGGTCGTCCGCAGTGGGCGTGGCGGTCTGCTGCCGTTGCAGGCGTTCGGTCAGTTCCGCCACCTGCCGTTTCAGTTCCTCTTTTTCTTCATCCGCCGCTGGCGGTTCATAGAACGTGCTTAGCTGGCGGTTGATGTTCCGGTAAGCGGTCGCCGAAGAAGCACCGCCGCCCCTTGCGGGCTGCGGATCATCTTCCGGCATCGGTTCTGCGTTTCCTTGCCTTTCTTCCGCTTCACCGTCAGGCGTAAAGCCGAAGTCCTGCAAGGACTGGATTCTGTCCTGCCGCTTGCGGCTCACCACCGCCTGCTCGTAGGCGGTCTGCTTGTCGGCTATAATCCCGTCCTCTGCGGGCAGCGGGAGGTCGGCGTTGAAGCCGCCCACGCTTTCCACGTCTGCCTTGTCCTTGCCGGAGGGTGCGAATATCAGGTACATGCACCCGGCAAAGGCGAGGAACATCAGCGGGAAGACTATCATCTTCTTGCGTTGCTGCACCTCTTTCGGGGAGAGTTCCCGTTTGGGCTTTTTCTCCTTTGCGGGCTGTCCGCCCGGCTCATTCTTCCGTGTTTCTTCCATATTCCGGTCTGTTTAATGGGTTGATACTGTCGCCGCCATGCAGCGGAAATTGCCTGATATGCTCGATTTGCAGCCTTTGCCCGTCCCGTTTCCCGATGTGGTAGATGGACGAGACGGTGATATAGACGGACAAGCCGCCGAACAGGAGGGACATCACGAGGATGACCGCCAGCCGCTTGCCCGGCGTGATGCGCCCGCACATCCGGCGCAGGCGTTCGTCCGCCCAATCCTGCGCCCTTTCGATGTAATTCCGTTTTCTTTCCATGCGCTTAACGTTTGATGGTCTGCAAATCCTTGTTTTCGGTAATCGTGAACGCTTCCATGATGAAGCCGTGCGGGTTGTTGTCGCTGCGTGTGGCGTTCAGGAGCCTGCATGTGGTTACAAGGCTTCTGACCGTCAGGCTGCTTTCCCGGACAATCAGTTGCCGGGCATAGGTGTCCACCCGGTAGGGGTACTGGTCGAAGTCGCACTTCATGCTGTCTATCTCCACCGTCTGGTTGATGTTGCCCGAAATCACCCGGTTGTAATACCCTTTTTCCGACAAGTCCTTGTAATAATTGTATGCGCTCTTGTCGGCGAGGAACAGCGAACGCCTGACATTGCTTTCGATGGCGTCCTTGTCGGGCGAGAGCGTGAAGAAAAGCTCATGGAAACGCTTCACGTGCGATTTCGCTTCAATCGGTCTGTTCTGTGCCATATCCTGTGAGAGAGCCAGCATCAGGCTCTTGCCGTTGTCGAGGACGTATATCTTCTGCCGCTGCTTTTCAGCGAAGCTGTACGAGTTCCACACGGCAAACCCCGTAACCAGTGCGCACAGGCAGATGAATACCAGCGCGAAAAGCCGGATTTGCCGGAAGCTCGTTTCGATGTTCGTTAATGACTTAAATTCCATGTTCTGATAAATTGAAGTTGGTTATTTGAGTAGTTTCCCGGCAATCTTCCCGCTTGTCGCTCCAGCCACAGCCCCTGCGACCGACCCGGCTCTTGCCACGTTGCGGTTGTAGGCGGACGTGCCGCCAGCCGACACAATCCAGCTTGCCACTGTGGGGATGGTGAAGTAGCCCACGATGGTCGAGTAGGTCGGGGGCATTACTGCCCCTTTCCCCTCTAAGAACCGTACGTGCTACTTTCATAGCATACGGCTCAAGCAACTCTAAACTTCTAAATTTAAATAGAAGCCGGCTCAAAACCTCTGTTGTCGCGTTTACTCCTGTTACGGCATTTGCTATGGATAAGTATCTTGATTTTCCTGCCTGACTGTAATTTTTCAGACATACTCCATTTACTTTCCTTATCTATCGCACTGCCGCAGACAGGACATTTACGCCCTTGTTTTTCCCATAGTTGTAGCAATGTTTTCCGACCTTTCAAATTTGAGAGCATCTTGTTGGTTTCCCTTGTTTCAAAATACTCTTTCCACTCTGGGTCAAAAGGATTGGCTTCACGCTTTATTTTCGTATATCTTTCGATATTGGTGTTGGATAGCTTTATTAAAGTTATCCTGCTTTCTGGATTTCTCTTGTTGAAACCGACAGAGAAGCACCACTTTTGATTTCCAATCTGCGAAAAATAGCGTTTAGCTATCCATTTTCTGCCTTTTTTCGGATGGCGGCGAGCCGCCCATCGCCACATTTTCTGATGTATCAGGTAATCTGCTTTACTGAATGTCTCTCCAGCACAACAGTATCGGTAATAGTTAGTCCATCCTTTTATTACAGGATTCATCAATCGGATAACTGATTCTTGCTTGACTGATTTATTGGAATCCAATATGTATTTCAATTTGGATAAAAACCGTTTTAAACTCTCTTTTGTCGGTTTAATCAGGAGTGTACCTTTGTATTTCCTTATATTAAAACCGAGAAAGTCAAATCCCTCGTCAATGTGGGTTATCTTGGTCTTTTCTTCTGACAGGACAAGACCTCTCTCTTGAAGAAATTCCCTGACAATTGGTATTACATCATTTTCTAACAACTCTTTAGACCTTCCTGTGATGATAAAATCATCTGCATATCTAACATAATTGACTTTTGAATGACATAACTCGCCATTTATCCTCATTTTCCGATATGGTTTGAACCTTTTGATTAAAATCGCTTCCAATCCGTCAAGTGCCATATTAGCAAGAACGGGTGAAATTATGCCCCCTTGCGGAGTACCTTCTTCTGTCGGGAATAATTCTCTGTTGAAGATGAATCCGCTTTTTAGCCATTTACGTAGCATTGACTTATCCATTGGGATATTGTTCAGTAGCCATTCATGACTGATGTGGTCGAAGCAACCTTTTATGTCTCCTTCCAGAATCCATTCAGCAGAGTTTCCTCTTGATAGTGCAATATGACATTTCTGTTGTACGTCATTCGTGCATCTCGCTTTTCGGAATCCGTAAGAGTTTAAATCTGCGGTTGTTTCAGCCACTGGTTCCAATGCCATTAGATACAGTGCCTGCATAGCTCTGTCTTTCATAGTTGGAATACCAAGGGGACGTAATTTCCCGTTTTTCTTTTTGATACACACCCTTTTTAAAGGTTGTGGCTTGTAACCATTCCTTTTCAGTGTGGTGATAGCCTGATACTTTGCTCTGGGAGTCTCCCATATCACATGGTCTATTCCCGAAGTCTTTTTCCCATTATTAGAGGTTACTCGTTTTACTGCCAATGCTTTAGCGTAAAACGAATGAGTGAGTACCCATTGCAAAGATTTGACCTTGCCATGCTTACCCTCTTTTTGAGCCTTTACAATACGTGCTTGTAGCTTTTTAACCGCCATTTCACACTTGAGCCAGTTGATACTGTCCCAAGTATTCCACGGTTGGTCAGTGGATGCACACGATTTTTCATTTTCGTTCATTTGCTTTTCTCCTTTCAAAAGTTCTAAAAGTTTCTTGTAAAGAATTACCTAACGCAGAAGTCAGCGCACTTTCGTGCCGGATGATGTCACCTTATCTAATCCATAGATAATGGCTCAACCACATATCCCCCTCATTACAAGGATGGCATTCGCTTTTTCTGCAATCCTATACCTGCATCCCGTTCAGCTTTCCTTACGGTCAGCTTACCTGCACTGGCAGGAGAGATACAGGCTTACCAAGTTTCGTATAGACGACAATGAATGGGTTAGAATCTGTCACTTCGCCGATAGCTTATGTCCGTGTAATCCCACATCGGAAAGGATTAGCCAGCTACATCCCTTTTGGGTAGAGCCCAGTATCTTTTGGCTCTTCTCATGTTACGACGTTTATTAACAGTTCACTTGCGTTATTCATACCACTCAAGCCAAGCTCCCTTACCGCCTGATACTGGCGATAGTTGTTATTCCCTCACGGTTCAAACTTCTTGTTTCCAAAGGGCTACTCTGTCTGGACAGCTTCGTACAAAACCATTACGGGTAATGCACGTATCCATAGGCTACTGCTGACGGAACAGCAGGTTCTATTATACTGCTATCAGTTGATAGTCAGTGTCTGAACAATCAATTCTATACGACTTCTTGTCGCACCCGATAATCATGAAGATTACATAGATGGTGCTGCTGCCGTCAGGAATAAAGTTGGGGTCTGAAAGCTGCTCGATGTCCTTCTGGAGCATCAGTGTCTGTATGCGAGCCAGCACGCTGCTGAACAAGTCCGACACGGGAAGCCACAGGTAAATCGAGATATAGCGTGAAATCCATTGGGTCAGCGTGCTTTGGAAACCGTCATAGACGGAAATCGCAAACGCCAGCGGACCCAATATCGAAAGCACTATCAGGAAGAACGTGCGCAGCGTGTCGATAATCAGCCCCGCCGCCTGAAAGAGTATCTCCAGCAGTTCCCTGAACCAGTCCCTGACGGACTTCTTGATGTTGTACGCCGTCCTGTCCATGTACATGCCCGCCATCGTTACCATCTCGGAGGGCGACCAGCCGAGTTCGTCCAGTTGGCGGTCAAATTCCTCGTCCGAAGCGAGGTACGCCGTTTCCGGGCTTCGCATCAGGGCTTCGTATTCCAGCCTGTCTTTTTGCGCCCGGTACTCGTTCATGTCAAAGGTCTGCGTTTCCATAAGTTGGTTGCAGCCTTTTACCACAGGCGACAATACCGTGTTGATTGTCCCCAGCACGAACGTGGGGAAGAACAGGATACACAGCCCCAGCGCGAAGGGACGGAGCAGCGGGTACACGTCTATGGCTTCCGCCCGCGCGAGCGACTGCCACACCTTGGCGGCTACGTAGAACAGCGCGCCCAGCCCGGCTATGCCTTTGGCGACACCCGTCATGTCGCCGCAAAGGGGCATCATTTCATCGTATAGCACCCGCAGCACTTGGTGCAGGTTGTCAAATTCCACCGCTAATAACATAGGCATACCGATTGTTACATGTTACCAGTAGCGTTCATCCGCCGAGCCGTAGAGAGCCAGCACCCGGTCGGTGTCGTTCTTCTTTTTCGCCCGCAGGTAGGACACCGAAATGTTCTTGCGGGTGTAGTAGTTCACGAGGTTGCGGTAATTCATCAGGCTGTTGTACGCCCGGTCGATGACCGCCAGCCGTTCGGCATCCGAGAGCGACATGCCCGTGACGTTCACCACGTTTTTCAAGTCCTGCAACACGTCCGAACTCTCGTCCAGCAGCATGGCGTAGCCGGAGGATATGGCGGCAAGCTCGTCCGCCGTGAAATTCGGGTCAGCCAGCATGTTCTGGAAGTTGCGCACGTAGATTTCGGAGATTTCCGCCACCAGAGCGATGGACTTGCCTACCTTTACGCCGCCCTTCACCACGTCATGCACCGATTTGAGCGCATCGTAAAACTGCTTGCTCTGCTGGAATATCTTCTGCGTTTCCAGAAAGCCGTTCAGTGTGTTGGCTTTCGTCCCCGCCGTTTCCACCATTTCCTTGGCGGAGTTGATGATGCTTTGGGCGAGGTTGCCGGGGTCTGACACGACCCATTGGGCGTTTGCCCTGCCTGCAACACACAGGCATATAGATACGATTACTAACAGTTTTTTCATCTTGTCCCTTTTTTAATGTTTGAAACTCGCTTGTATTCTCCGCCGGGCGAAAGGATTATCCGGTCTCGTTCCTTGTCATAGGTCAGGAGGATGGCGAAGCCTGTCTCAATGAACAGCTTCCCGCCGTGTTCCGTTATCAGATAGGAGGTTTCCAGAACTTTCCCCCGGATATTCGCTTTCCGGGTAACATTGTATGTGCCGCCTTTTCCCGAAAGGGTGAAAGCCGGGCGACCTTTGACGTGTACCCATTCACCCTGCATCCGCTCCAGTTGCTTTTCCGGGTCATCCTTGCAGGATGCCAGCAACAGGACACAGGAAAAGAGTGCCAAAAACTTGCTTGTACGTTTCATATTCCTGATTTTAAGTTGTTGATGATTGTGGATTACGCTTGCTTTCCGCCAGCCGCTTGATAGCCAGTTCAAGGTTGCCGCCCAGCTTGTCGGCGAGGGCGAACAGCTCCATCTTCTCGCTTTCTTCGGTCGTGTACGTGTAGTATTCCTCCAATGATACCTCGGTGGCATATACCGCCGACTGTGTGCCGCCCAGCGAGAAGAACACCTCCTTGTACTTCCGTCCGGGATGGTTGGCGAGGTTGATGGACAATATTTGCGAACGCTCCTTGTCGGTCAGCCCCAAAAGGTTCTGTATGCTGTCAAACTTGTTCAGGTATTTCCTTTGGTCTAACAGAATCTTGCAGTCCGAATTATTGATGATGCTCTCTTTCACAATGGGCGAGGAAATAATATCCTCCACTTCCTGCGTGACCACAATCGCTTCCCCGAAATACTTCCGGACGGTCTTGTGTAGGCTAAGCACCCAGCGCCTTATCATATTCCTATGAC
>UMHZ01025377.1_pt1 | contig 38599 bp, 24 predicted proteins | sample 1965671 | NCBI WGS metagenome assembly UMHZ01 (sample SAMEA4836111, study PRJEB28245) | human gut metagenome | biome: gut microbiome; material: fecal sample | place: Denmark | collected 2008 | reverse complement strand
AAAGAGATAACGGATATGCTTTATATGGAAAGGATAAATCCTCCTGGTGAATATCTGAAAAGTAGAGAAGTTATGAAAAGCGGTGAAATAATGACAGAAGGTGGAAAGGATGCTAAACTAAAGAGATGGAATGAGAGTACAATAAGGAACATTATTAAAAAGCACAAGATATAAATTTGCAGACAATGCAGTCTTTGTTGAAAAAATATAATATATGATTTATCAGTTGCACCAAAGAGCAAAACAGTGGCGGCGGGAAAGTTGTGAATTTAAAATATAACACGAGGTGGGATTGATTATTTTCATCCTGCGTTCAGGGACGGCGATGGAAAGACGAGGATAAGTTACCTATGGAATCAGAATATAGAGGGTGAGGCAGCCGAGGGGAGAAGCCCGTCAGGTTATGGTTTTGGTGCGGAATATGACAGCACGGACATAAACAATGCGATAGAGACAAAAAACAGGCAATTTGCACAGAAGATAGTTCCCGCAAGCGATGGTATGGGTGGACATGGGACGGCGGTAGCATCGATAGCGGCAGGTGATGGAACGGACAGCAGAGGAAATATTATAAGAGGAAGTGCTTATCGGGCTGAGCTTATCGTTGTGGAATTAAAAAGAGTGGGTGATGGAAATACAGGATATACAAGAACCATAGATATAATGGAGGGGATAGATTATACACTCAGAAAAGCGATAGAATTGCAAAAACCAATAGTCATAAACTTAAGCTATGGCACGAACGAGGGAGCACATGACGGAAATACATTGTTTGAAAATTATATAGCTGACATAAACGGTATCTGGAAAAATATGATAGTTATTGCGGCAGGAAATGAGGGGGAGTCAAGACATCATGTAAGGACTATAGTGAAAAGTGTGGAAAATAGCAGGACGGAGTTTGCAATAGGCGAAAATGAAAGAGATATGCGGCTTTTTATCTGGAAATATTTTCAGGATGAATTTGAAATATTTTTAAATACTCCGTCAGGAAAGAGAATAAATATTTTGGAGAGCGTAAGTATAAATTCGGAGCGTGAAAATATAGACAGCGTCATGGTGATGCCGACACCATACAATGGAAAACAGCTTATAGAGGTGCAGTTTAGAGCAGGAAAAAACTTAAATTATGTGCTGCCCGGTATATGGAGTATTGAATTTGAGGTATCGGGTAAAATAAAATGTGGAGTTGTGGATATGTGGCTTCCCACAATAGAAGCAATAGGTCTGTCAACAGGCTTTTTAAGACCGTCATCAGACACAACGGCAACCATTCCGGCGACGGCATTTAAAGTTTTGTCAGTAGGGGCATATAATCAAACAACGGAAAGTGTGGCAGCTTTTTCGGGACGGGGATTTACTGCTGACGGAAGACTTGTACCTCTTGTCGTGGCGGCTGGTGTTGATGTTTTGGCAGCAGGGTACGGAGGAGGGTATGTAAGAAAAACGGGAACTTCATTTGCGGCACCGCTTATTTCGGGATATGCAGCGTGTATCATGGAGTGGGGAATCGTAAATAGAAATGATGAAAATATGTACGGGGAGAAGCTGATTGCATATATAACTAAGTACGCTGATGGGGTAAATGGAGAGGAGCTTCCTGGAAAAAGACAGGGATGGGGACTTATTTAAATGTAAAAAGATGTAAAATAAATAAACAAAGTATGAATTTTTATTGTACAATAAAAAAAACAGTCTCTATTATATTGCTTTTTTCGACTATTTGTATATAATTATTTATGTAGGCGAAAAGTCCATATTGTGATATAAGGCTTATATGTCTGAACTCCATATCATTATATGGATTAAAGCAAAATTTAAGAAAAGAGGTTAAAAAGATGGCAAACATTGATTTAAGTAAGTATGGCATTACAGGAACTACAGAGATCGTACACAACCCTTCTTATGAGACATTATATGAGGAAGAGACAAAAGCAGATCTTGAAGGATATGAAGTTGGTCAGGAAAGTGAACTCGGTGCAGTAAACGTAATGACAGGTATCTATACAGGTCGTTCACCTAAAGACAAATACATCGTTGTTGATGAGAACTCAAAAGACACTGTATGGTGGACAACAGATGAGTACAAGAATGACAACCATCCAATGACAGAAGATACATGGGCAGTTGTTAAGGATATTGCTAAGAAAGAGCTTTGCAACAAGAAACTTTTCGTAGTAGATGCTTTCTGCGGAGCAAATAAAGATACTCGTATGGCTATCCGTTTCATCGTTGAAGTTGCATGGCAGGCACATTTCGTTACAAATATGTTCATCAAGCCTTCAGCAGAAGAACTTGAGAACTTCGAGCCTGATTTTGTAGTTTACAATGCTTCAAAAGCTAAAGTTGAGAATTACAAAGAGTTAGGTCTTAACTCAGAGACTTGTGTAGCATTCAACATCACAAGCAAAGAGCAGGTTATCATCAATACATGGTACGGCGGAGAGATGAAGAAAGGTATGTTCTCTATGATGAACTACTTCCTTCCACTTAAAGGAATGGCTTCTATGCACTGCTCAGCAAATACTGACTTAAACGGTGAGAATACAGCAATCTTCTTCGGTCTTTCAGGAACAGGTAAGACAACACTTTCTACAGACCCTAAGAGACTTCTTATCGGTGATGATGAGCACGGCTGGGATGACAAGGGTGTATTCAACTTTGAAGGTGGATGTTACGCTAAGGTTATCAACCTTGACAAAGAGTCAGAGCCTGACATCTACAATGCTATCAAGAGAGATGCTCTTCTTGAGAATGTTACACTTGACAAAGATGGTAAGATTGATTTCGATGATAAGAGCGTAACAGAGAACACTCGTGTTTCTTATCCTATCGATCATATCAAGAACATTGTTCGTCCTATCTCTTCTGCACCAGCAGCAAAGAATGTTATCTTCCTTTCAGCAGATGCATTTGGAGTTCTCCCACCGGTATCTATTCTTTCACCTGAGCAGACACAGTATTACTTCCTCTCAGGATTTACAGCTAAGCTTGCAGGTACAGAGCGTGGAATTACAGAGCCAACACCTACATTCTCAGCTTGTTTCGGACAGGCATTCCTTGAACTTCATCCAACAAAATATGCTGAAGAGCTTGTTAAGAAGATGGAGAAGAGCGGAGCTAAGGCTTATCTCGTAAACACAGGATGGAACGGAACAGGAAAGCGTATCTCTATCAAAGATACTCGTGGAATCATTGATGCTATCCTTAACGGAGACATCAACAATGCTCCAACAAAGACTATTCCTGTATTCAACTTTGAAGTACCTACAGAGCTTAATGGTGTAGACACAGGTATCCTTGATCCTCGTGACACATACGCAGATGCTTCTGAGTGGGAAAAGAAAGCTGATGATCTTGCAGACAGATTTATCAAGAACTTCGCTAAATACGAAGGAAATGATGCAGGAAAAGCATTAGTTTCAGCAGGTCCTCAGAAATAATCAATAATGCTCAAAATTTAAATTTTAAAGTGGGTATTAAAATATGTTAATATTTACACATATGTGTTAATATTATGCAAATGATGCTCCATGGTTATATTTTATCAGATATAGCCATGGAGTTTTATTTTATATTATAGAAAAATGTTCATAAAGTAGTGTGGCACCAGGAGCAAAACGCTTTTTTTTTATGAAAAAATTATTCAACAATGCAAGTTTCACTTGTTTACATAAAAGATAATGTTATACTGTTGCTGTAACACGATATTATAAAAAGCATATATTTTAGTATATATGCTTTTTTGTTGTTCAGTCAGATAGGTGTTTGTGAAACTAACTATATGTTATATCTGCACAATTTAATCAAGATTTATGATAGTTTCGCAAATACCTAGTTAAGTTAGAAATGGAAAGGGGCATATAGGATAATGAATGAATTTATAATATTAGCGATTCCTTTTTTGGGAACTTCGATTGGAGCGGCAATGGTATTTTTCTTAAAAAAAAAGATAGCACCAAAATTTGAAAAGTTGTTGCTGGGATTTGCGGCAGGTGTGATGATAGCGGCATCCGTTTGGTCGCTTCTGATACCGTCAATAGAAATGGCAGAAAAACAACATATCATAGAATGGGTTCCGGCACTTGTAGGATTTATGGCTGGAATAGTTTTTTTACTTTTGCTTGATACACTTATACCACATCTTCATCTTGAGAGTGATAAGCCAGAGGGATTGTCACTTGGGGCGTCAAAAATGACAATGATGTTTCTTGCTGTCACGCTTCACAATATTCCGGAAGGAATGTCAGTCGGTGTAGCATTTGCGGGAGCGGCGATGGAGGGCAGCGGTATCACAAAGGCGGCGGCACTTGCACTTGCGGTAGGCATTGCGATACAGAACTTTCCGGAGGGAGCGATAATATCAATGCCATTATGCGGAGATGGAATAGGAAAAAAGAGAGCGTTTTTCTATGGTGTCATGTCAGGAGTTGTAGAACCGATAGGCGGTTTTATAACAATACTTATTGCAGGAAAAATATCACCGGTACTTCCATATTTTCTTTCATTTGCGGCAGGAGCAATGCTATATGTCGTAGTAGAAGAACTGATACCGGAGGCACAAAACGGGGAACATAGTAATATAGGAACGATAGGGACGGCAGTAGGTTTTGCACTTATGATGGTGCTGGATGTGGCACTAGGATAGGGAAAAACAGAAGCAGGAGTAAAAAATGTTTTGTTTATTATCGTGTCTGTCAGGTAAAAAAAGTATTAAAGTTTATTAGAAGTAGTAGTTCAGCCTTTCATTTTGTACATTTATAAATGGAAGGCTGTTTCAGTCTGAAAAGCTGTGAAAATTATACAAAAAGAAAAAATAAATCTGTGAAAAATTACAATAGAAAAAAGTCCGGGTGTATGTTACCATATCTGAAAACATATAGTTACTGGTTAAAGCCATGCGTATATGGTATGACGGTAATGGTTTTCCATATTCTTATTTTTATTAATGTAGGTATTAAGTCATTTTTTCATTAAAATATTTTCTTATGATATTTATATATCATATAGTCATTTTTACAGTAAAAATCAAAACAGAAATCCTGAAATATAATCCATATAATTAAAAAATCAACAGAAATATATATGGTTCTTTTGGAGTATAAAAAATAGGTGCAGATGTGAGAGGTAATCATTCTCTAATAACTACACTTTTATGGTACTAAAATAATCAATTAAAAAAAGGTAACAGTTCAGCCCTTCATTTATTACATTCGTAAACCTGCCAGCAAGCTGTCAGTCGCTGCTATGCAGCTTGAGTTTACTTCATTTCATAAATGAAAGGCTATTCTGCCCCAAAAAAAGACTTAAATTTTGAAATATAATCAAAGATAAAAATCAGCATTAGTAATTGAAAACATCACATAAAAAATATATAATGGAGGTACATAGATGGAGAAAAAAAGCGAGAATAAAATCAAAAACGATAATAAACAAAGCAACAATGCTTTAGAACATCACAATAATATTATTATAAAAGAAAGTGATATTAAAAATGATTATGACGGAGTAAACAGTGAAAATATAACAAGTACACCATATGACGATGTGTTCCGAACCATGTTAAACGACTGTTCAAGATTTATATTGCCGCTTCTAAATGAGGTATTCGGGGAAAACTATGACGGCACGGAAACAATCGTTTTTGCAAATGACTATCATTATCAGAATAAACAAAACGGAGCGGAAGATAAGATAATCACAGACGCAAGTTTCAAGGTTATTAAAGGTGATACGGAAAAGAAATATCATTTGGAATGTCAAAGCACGATAGATAACAGCATGGTATTACGTTTTTTCGAGTATGACTCTCAGATATCACTCGATGATGCCACTATTGAGAAGATAGTCGGCGATGATTGCGGCAAAAAGAGTGACGGTTTATTAACAGTTACATTCCCACACTCAGCGGTATTATATCTTCGTTCAAACAAAAATACTGGTGATGTTATGACAATTAGGTTTGTGACTCCCGGTGGGGAGGTAGAGTATGACATACCGATAATAAAGATGCAAACCTATAGTTTAGAGGATATATGGGAGAAAGAAATTTATTTGCTAATACCATTTTATATATTTACACATGAAGCAAATTTCCCGAAGTATAATGAGGATGAGACAGCATTAAAAAGGTTGATTGAGGAATTTGCATATATACGCCAGTGTTTAAATGAGTTAGCAGAATATGGAAAGATAACAGAGTTTGAAAACCGAACTATAGTAGAATTATCAAAGAAAGTAATAGACAATATTGCAAGAAAGTATAAGAAAATATCGAGAGGAGTTGACAAAATTATGGGAGGACAGGTAATAGAAACAGAAGCAAAAAGAATTTTAAACAAGGGAATACTGATTGGCGAAGAAAATGGAAGAAGTGAGGGTGAACAGAATAAATTAAAAGACCAAATAAAAAAGAAACTTGCCAAAGGCAAATCTATATCACAGATAGCAGACGAAATTGAGGAGACTGAGGATAAAGTCTTGGAATTGATAGAGCAGATTAAGGCGGAGTAGAATAATTGGGATATTATTGCGAAACTAATTGTAGTTTGTGAAAAATGTGCGGATATAATCAATAATACTGCAGGCACGCTTTCGCTATGCTGTTCCCGTAACAGTACATAAATCAGCAAAAAACGCTGCCATATAAATGAATGCTACAGCTCGAAAATAAAATTTTCTCGCTGTTCGTTTCACTCATATAATTTTCATTAAAAATAATTGTATGCAAGCATACATTATTTTTAGTTTGAAAATTGCATTCATTTAGAGTACAAAGTACTGACGGTGACAGAAATGCCTGCTAACATTATTGATTATATCCGTACAATTAGTTGCATTTCATGATAGTTTTTGAACAATTTGAATAGGGATTGCATATAGGCATGATATTTTTTGATTTCAAAAAACAGAATGGATGACCGACTTTGCAAATATAAAATTTGTTTTATATATCATAATAGTATAACTTTTGTGAAAATAGATAGATTGAGTGCTCCCCAAAAACACAGCAGATGAATATGTTAGAAGCGGTCTCAAATAAAATGTTATATTAAACATACTTTTTTAAACAAAATTTTAGCAAGAGTCCAAAATCTGACTGAGCATATAAAAGGTCAGTTTGATATACAAAGCAGGTCGTCTGTTATTTTATACAATAGAAAACAACCATGCACAATTTTCATTATATTAACGACCGAAAAATTTAATATTGGATTTTTGTTGAGATGGCGTGTAAGTGGTATGACTAATTTTAAAGATGGTGTCTAAGTATCTAAAACACATTAAAGAATTCTTATGATGTTTTCCTTAAGTTTTTTGAAAACTAAATTAAAAATATAGTATAAAAAATCGCAAATAACAGAGTAAATGCGAGAATAGTGTTATAAGTAAGTGGCAGAGCTAATTATAAATATCTGTTCTTTTTTTGCGTGGCATCTCGTAAAAATATCTTAAATAGAATGTTTTTCTTGATATTCATAAATAGATTGTATATACTGGGGGAGAGAGTACCAGATTAAATATTGCTCATCGGGTAGAAATTTAGGAAAACAGGTATGTAGAAGATGAAAAAGGTGTATAGAAATATCTGAAATAATAATTGTAACGCTCCCGTTAAAAACTATCGGAACAAAATGAGTGTACTCATTTTGTTCCGATATATTTTAACAGCAGTGTTGCACTTATCACTAACAACACCCTAAAGGATTAACCAAGCTAACAGGTATTCATCCACCAAGTGGACAACCATAAAGAAATAAAGGAGGAAACAACAATGAGAGATTATAAGAAAGCATTAGTAGCAGGAGCGTTAGCAATGAGCATGTTAGTAGGACAGGCAGGACACACAGACATAACGGCATCGGCAAAGACGAAATACGACAACGAGATAGACCTCTATGATGATACAGGAGAAGTAATTAGTTTTCCTCAGAAATTCAATACAAAGCATATGAGAGATACTCAGTGGCATATAAGTAGTGACAAGGCTTTTTGGGGAGAGAAAGGTGTAAGTTATGCGATGTCATCGGATGGCTACTATTATATATCAAAAGGTATTGTTATTATGTCAAGTCCGATAACAGTATATGATAATACAAATTCAGTTAAGAAGATAATAGTAGACGGAAAGAAGTCTTATAAGTTGAATAATCCTAAAGTGATTAAGGACACTTATAATACTTTTTATGATTTCGGAGACAATAATTTACATGATTTAGGTGTAAAAATTAAGAAATCATCAAAACTTAAATATTCTACTTTATCAGAGGGAAAGCATACATTAGTTGTAAAGGACAAGCATGGTCACAAGGTAACTTATAAGGTTTGGAAAGATACGAAAGCACCAAAAGTAAAGGTTATAAAAAAGGGAAATAAATATATTGGTAAAATAACTGATAAAGGTTCAGGAATAGGGAAGATAGAATTAAATGGAAAAGAGACGACTTACACAAAGCGTAAGACTTCTGTTACACTTACTTTTTCTAAGAAAAAATATTTTAAAATAAAGAGTTTTAGTGTCGAAGACAGAGCAGGAAATCGCTATTAAGTTGCAAATTAAATAGAGGTAGTTTTTCAAGAGGTACATTAGTTTAAAAGCTGGTGTACCTTTTCTTTTTGCAGACAGGGGGTAGATTTTAAGACTGTATCTAATATCAGTCAGAAGTACAAGAGTATAGAGTATGTTTAGATTAAAGTAAACACTCAGATTGAAATGAACATATTGATATGCGGATAAATATAGATGATTGAAAAATGCATACAGGATGAGAGGAGGATAAAAAATGGTGCATGGTAGATTAAAAACTTATAAGGTGGACAGGGGGTAGTCAGATTGAGAAAGAAAGCGATAGTAGCGTTGATGCTTGCACTCAGTATGTCACAGGCAGGGGTAGTTGGTTCTTGCGTTACTCCGACATATGTAAGTGCAGAGGCAAGTAATATATATTTTGATGAGAGCGACCCTGAGTTGTTAGAGGCTGTCTTGTCAGAAGATATGGTATCAATAGGATATGCAGTAAAAGATGGATGTAAATATATTTATGAGTATAACGGGAAATATTACGCATCTGAGTATGTAAATGTAGATGAAGGAGTTGACAAGAACAGATATGAGGGAGGGGTATTTAAGAAAGAGTATTCCTCATTGGAAGATGCTGAGAAAGCAGCACAGGAGATAAAGAGGGGATTGCCAGTTTTCCTCAATTTAAAGGTACTAAATCTTGAGAATGTATCACAGCTTTCAAAGGTAAAGCTCTCAATATACAGGGGTAGTGATAAGGTGAAAACAGTCACCTTAGACAGACTTGATTTGGTATCAGGTGACGATGTAAGCTCAGACAACAGTAATGTTTCTGATCCTAAAGTGGATGGAAAGGTAAGCGTATCGGTAGATAAAAAGAATGTTAAGGAAGAAGATATTGGCACACAGGTAAATAAAGTAAGCTTTTCATGGGACTTAAAGAATGACAATGCGGTCAATTTCTATGTAGATGGTTATTTTGACTCAGTTCCTATAAGTTCGTCAAAAGGAAAGTCAAGTTTAAAAGTTACCTTAGACAATGGAACTTACGAATATTATCTAAATACGGAGAGTGGCAAAGTTTACAAAGGAAAGATAAAGATTGCAAACAAATATATTGTAAAAAATGATGATACAAAGTCAGATAAAGAAGATGATGACAATATAGATGAGAATGAGCCAGCCCCAAAGCTGACATTATCAAAGATACCAAAGACAAAGTATTTAGGAGATTCGTTTACATTAACTATAAAGTCAGACAGAAAAGCGAGGATAAAGTTTAACGGCAAACTTGCAGAAAATAAATATGTTAAAAAGTCTGAATTTAACATAACAAGAAATGGCAGTTATCCATATACAGCCACTAATAGGGCAGGTAAAGAAACTAGAGGAGTACTTGAAGTTAAGTGTTTCAAGAATTACAGTTACGACAGAAATGGTTTTTGGTCAGGCAACACAGTAGGCGGTAAAGGAAGTAATATTGTACAGAAACTTGTACAGACAGGTATGTATGACATGAGAATGCTGGTAGTAGCAGGAATTCTTGGGGTATCAGGGGTAGTCACTCTTGGTTATAGATTTTATAAAAAGAGAAGAAAGGGTGGTAGTAATGCGAAAAATTCTTAAAAGGCTGGGGGTAGGATTATTAGCCTTATCCTTAGTTTTTACACCGAATATAAATGTATCAGCGGAAGGTGGAGAAGGTAAGACTGAAAATATTCCAGGACATGGTTCAATACCAGATGGCTGTGGTTATTCAGCAGGCTATTGTTTTAGAATTATGCTTTATGATGTGCCAGATGGTAAAGATAGTGAGAAACTTTGGCATGAGACATCTCAAGGTTCAAAAAAGTATAAGATGGAGTCCAATGCTAATAAAAAACTTGATGTAGAGGCAAGGAGTTCAGCCATATATGTGGGACTTGACCGTAATGAAGTTGGTGTCAGTAAAAGCGTAAAGTCAACATACAGAGTGTTTGACTGTCAGCACAAAACTGGTTTAAAGTTTATCCCGAACTATATTAAGATTAAACCAAATAGAATAATAAGTGACAAGGAATTCAAAAAAATTCCGGGGATGTCAGGTTCAGGCTTTGATAGTAATAATTTATCTAAAGATGGCTTAAAGTGGTCAGCATTTTTTAAAAAGGGTTCAAAAGGTGGTTTAAATAAATTTTCAGCACAGACTGAGAATGTAGGCAAAGCGGATAAACTGATAACTTATTTTGAGAAGAAAAAGTGGGCGAAGAAAGATAAATACGATGGTGAGAATACCATGATAGTTGTAGAGCCTATGATAGTATGGAATTACAAGGGGTTTCATTTACTTGTTTCGTTTCAGAATGCGATAAACTGCACAGGTAAGGCACATAAAGAACTGATGAAGTTTTATTTACCAAAGATAGATAGTATGACGATGTTGCATAGTGATGGTTTATATAGCATAGACGCTCAGAAAAAGGAGCCAGATGCTTGTAAGGCAAGACAGAGAATTGCACAGTTAGGTGGTGTAAAGCAGTCATGGGTAGAAAAATCAAATCCAGCGGATTGTAAAGCTACAGAGTTTTACAGTTCATCATCGGGGTATGTATGTTTTGGAACTAAGAAGATAGAGAATAGTCAGTTGGGCGGAAATGTTGCGGTAGTTTGTAACACTGAATTTTCAGCCGAAAAAAGTGGGGTAGAACTTACAAGTGATGATATAAAGACATATCAGACATTAAATTTAAAAAATGGTGACACACTATATAATTATGATGTTAAAAAAGATAAGTTTAAAAAGGTAGCAGATAAGAATAAGCATAAAAAAGGCAGACTTGGTGTCACTGATGAGAAGGATGTAAATCGCCATAGTATAGTATATTCAGGGGTATATACATATAAACCTGTAAGTAAGAGAGGTTATAAAAGAGTTTATAATGTTTCAGATGTAAAACAAAAATTAGTAGAAGATAGTAAGAAAACTGTAAGAAAGTTAAAATTGACATGGAAGACAGATGATATATCCTGTGATGATACCGACTGGGATATAGGAAAGTGTTATATAGCGAAGGATGTTGTATTTGGTAGTTACAATAAGAAGTCATCTGAACCTGTTGCTAAGTATGTGAATTCACATTTGGCTAACGAGGGAGAGGTAATACCAAGACGTAATGCATATGAAGATAAGTATTATGGTACAAAGTTATCGTCATTAAAATATATACTTTATCAGACAGATTCAGCTATTGCAAATTCAGATGGTAGTTTTAGTAAGAAATCAGGTGTAGCATCAGGTCAGAAATATGGTCTTGGAATAGAAATCATGGTTAAAAATAAGCAGGTGACTGACCATATAGTAACGATAAATGTAAAAGGCAGTGACAGTGCGACAGTATCAGAAACATCAAAGAGTCATTTGGTAATGAAAAATCTTAATAAGAAGTTATGTTACACAAAGAAAACATTTGGAAGTAAAGATTTACACGCTATAGTAGTTCCTAATTATTCATCAAAGGCGTATTCAAAAGAAGTTGCTAAAGCAATAGCTGATGGTTGTAAGGCAGACAAAAAAGCTAAGGCAATAGAGAACTTCTCAAATCAATTTGATACTGAGGGAGACTTTGTTGCGGTCGATGATAAGGTAAAAAAAGGTGAAAAGATGAGTTTAGGTACTGCAGAGCATGATAAAAAGTCATATGGCTATACATTATACATACTTCAGTATAAGAATGCACCGCTAGTTACGAAAGCAGAAGGTAATTTGGAGTTAAAAGACTATGAGATAAATACGGTATTCCCAGATATGTGTGCGTCAGCATCAACAGCGGAAAATCCGATGGTAGTAACACTTAATAAAAACCTTTGGACATACGAGGGAATAAACTATTGTAACGGTTCAAGTTATAACAGTTCAGACCAGCCGCAGTCATATCAGAAGAATTACACCTTGATTATAACGGAGACAAGTGCATCAGGAAAGAATGTAGAGAAAGACGATAAATTATCAGGCACAAAGATGTATCTTGCAAACTACGCATCACCGATACCGTCAAATTTCGGAACGAGAGCGGAGTTGAAAAAAGGCAAAGAATTAGACTCAAGACAAGACCACAGAGTAACTTATGCGTTTAACCTGTCGAGGGGTATGTTTGACGATAAGAGAACAGTATCAACAATCTCAGACCAGACATTAGGTAAAGATTTTGCAACAACTGTACTCGACTTAAATTATGGAGATACTCCAGGGGGTAGTGATGCAGAAAGCGATACAGACGATGAAGACAGTTCAGGAATAAAAGAAGCATCAGAGAAGCGAAACAGTAATGCAACAGTAGGCGATGCTATAACAGACACCTTTAACTTTGATGCAAAGTATAAAGTGACAGACAGTAAGACGAAACACGAGGAAGTAGTAAATAAATCGCATTGGCATTACTACAAGTATTGGTATACTGAAAGTGGAACAAACTCAGATGGAAGTACATGGACACGCACTACATGGACATGGAGGCAGAACTTCCAGCATAATTACATAGACTTTAAAGACCATGTTGATGAATTAGTAGCTTTCAATATAAATGGTGATAATTCAGCAAAAGCAAAGTTAGAATTAAAGAGTATCGCCCACAAATATCAGACCGAAGCAAATGAGACAGGAAAGAATACAAAAGTACCAGATTCAAAATACCTGAGTGATATGTTGCAGAAACCAAAGACAGGCAGTAACGGTATGACAGAAAACTTAACAATAGGCAGTGAAAAGACAGGTTATGCAACAGCCTATGTAAAGAACTCAGAAACGGTATTATCGTTCTATCCAGAAGTTCCAATGCAGGCAATGGAGTATTCAGGCGACACTATAACAAGTTCAGACTCAGTAGCAATCAAGAGGGTACTCACGATAGGAGAAGAAAAGCGAAATGCTTACAGTAGCAGTTTATACCTGTTCACCATCAAGAGAGACAAAACCACAAGCTCAGATGACGATGATTTAAGCGAAACAACATACTCAGACACAGCGGTAGGAGGTTCAAAAGCATCAAAAATCAGTGATATGGTAACATTAACGGCTGGAGGTGACTTTGGGGTAGCTGTTAAGGAGACAGGATCCTCCGCCAACTTGTACGGTTATTCAATTCCCATTAACTGTCAGACATGGCGAAGTAGTTAAGTACACTATAGACGCTAACGGAAATCAGACAACAACCTTAGATTCAAACTACGAGAGATTCATATCACAGTTAGCCGATGATTACGGCTTAGGTGACGAAGATAGAACAACAAGATTTGAGAAAGCAGAAAATCTGTTTAAGGCAAGTGGTTTGTACACATCAATCATAGACGCCATCGAGTCAGACAAGTCAACGGCAAACAAATCATTATCACAGAAAGAGCAGTCAGGTTCAACAATATCAATCACACAGAATTTCAAAACAGCATTTTAACACATATATTTGTATGCGAAACAAACTCAGAAGCAGGCTAATAAAATTTAAAACAGATACGATATATATTTAAAGAAGATTTTTAGTATAAGCAGGGAGGATAAAAATGCAAACTTTAAATATTCAGAGTGTTGCGAAATTAAAGAATGACTTGTTAAATGAGAAAAACACAACGGAAAAATCAGAAAACGGTCAAAATATTACTGCTGAGATATGGAAAAAAGCATTAAATGACATCTTAGACCCGACAAGCAAAATGTCAGAAGAAGACGAAAAAGAATATCACAACAAAATACTCAGAAAATTAAGACAGGGACGCAGGCTGACAACGGCAGAGAAAAACTATCTTCAGATACATGACCCTGAGATGTATAAGGTAGCACTCCGCGTGGAGATGTGCCGAAAAAGATTTACAGAACAGGCAAAACATTGTAAGTCAAAAGAAGAATTTCAGACACTTGTAAGCAATAACATGAGTGTGTCTGATAAAGACCCGATGAAAGAATATATACAGGCGGCAATATCTTATGAAGCACAGAATATAAGAAAAACACCACAGTATGCAGCATTGCCGGACACAAATAGAAAAGCGGAGGAAAAAAGAACAAAAGGAAAGAAAATAAAAATAGACGAATACAAAGAAAAAGATAATGACAAAAAAACAGCACCGCTGCCATCAGAAAACTATGGCAGTGACCTCAAAACATTGTCAGCAGTTTTAACAACTAAACCGGCATTTGATAACTTCAGTAAGTAATACCATATAACCAACAAACAGCAGAAAAGACAGTAAGATTTATTATCTGAGGGGTGTTAGAACATCGTCAGCACTTAGCGGGTGTATTTTACCCGCTTATGTACTGCTACGATGTTCTCCAAACGAAAGTGTCCCCGAAGAAAAAAACTTACTGTCTTTTCTGCGTCATTTATTAGTAAGCAAAATCAATCTTAAGCCTCATGTTTCACCGACAATTTCTCAAATCTGCTGACTCCGTCACCTTTTTCATTGACCGCAAAGAGTCCGATAATAGTTCCTGTAAATCCTCCGGCAACTTCTGATGAGAGATAGCGTGTCTCCGCATCACTGATGAAAACATCATTTCCATTTTCATCTTTAAAGAAGAAATGATATTGCATTGCTTCTGATTTTATATGCAGAGTGACTTTATCCGCATTTATCTTATGATGTTTGCTTTCCTGCCATATACAGCCGATAGTCTGTCTGCTATACACAAATGTTCCTGACTCATTTTTCTCAACAACTACTTCATAGTGATGTTTCTCATCCATATAAAATGATATGCCTGATTTTTCAGCACCCGGTATTACATCGCAGTTAATATCGAGGTCAAATTCAGTCTGTCTTATACCTGCAAAAGTCGGAGATGCAACATCATCAATAGTCACATCAGTTCCTTTGAGTTCAAGACCGTTTTTATCAAATTTATAATTTTCCATGTGTGGTATTCTTATATAGCACCAGTCGAGTTTTTCATCAAGATTTTCAAATGTTTTGTCATAAGAAAATTTCTGAGGGGTAAACTTGATATTGTCAGGAAGTTCAACTTCGATAGGTGTCGTACCGTTTACACCAATCTCAAACCAGCCGTCATCTCTCCACTTTACGGGAACGAGGCAGACCTCCCTGCCGAGATGGTGGTATGTCTGCCACATATGTATCTGCCTGAAAGCAAGATGTGCAAACCACCAGTTTCCGTCATTGTCCTCAAGTATATCACCGTGACCTGCTGCCTGTATCTGATAACCGCCTAAGTTTCTGTTTGTGAGAACAGGGTTATTCGGATATGGCGTGTAAGGACCCCATATATTTTTACTGCGTGAATAATTTACCATGTGACCGTACTCTGTACCGCCCTCGGCTTCAAGCAGATAGTAATATTCACTGAATTTATATATATGTGGTGCTTCAAGAAATCTGCCGCCTGTTCCATGCCAGAGGAATTTGCTTTCTGAAAGTTTCTTTCCCGTCTCAATGTCAATCTGGCACATCTGGATACAACCTCTGCCGTCTGTGTCATTTCCGTTGCTTATAAAATAACATTTGTCATCCTCAAAATAAAGTGATGGGTCGATGCCGTCCTGGTCTACGATAACAGGTTCAGACCACTCTCCGTAAATATCATCGGTATATACATAAAAATTCTGGTGATAGCTGTCATTAGTCGTAACCATGTAAAATCTACCGTTATTGTATCTGATTGTCGGGGCAAAGACACCGCCTGAACTGCGGACACTGCAAAGGTCTATCTGTGAAGCTCTTGTGAGACAGTGACCTATCTGTTTCCAGTTTACCATGTCAGTGCTTTCAAAAAGTGGAACACCGGGGAAAATGTGCATTGAACTGCAAACCATGTAGTATTTTCCGTTTGCGGCACAGATACTTGGATCAGGATAAAAACCTCTTACTACTGGATTTAAGTATTTCATAAAACCCTCATTTCTGCACACATTTTTTGTGCATAATGTGAAATATGTCATATTTCACATATAAGATTTGTGTCAAGTGTGCACAGACACAAATCCTGCTTGTGAGTAATAGTTCAGCCTTTTATTTATTACATTCATAAACCTGCCAGCAAGCTGTCAGTCGCTGCTTTGCAGCTTTTGTTTATTTCATATAATAAATGAAAGGCTATTCTTCCATAAAAAGATAATCAATAATACAATGAACAAGCTCATTGTATTATTGATTATCTTTTTATGGCTGAACTGTTACGCTTGTGAAAAATCTTGTAAAAATTTTATTTTTAAGATAAACTTACTATACAAATAAGATAGCAGTTAAAATATAGGTTTTCATCAATTATTATGACACAAAAATATACAAATCGGACATGAAATTTTAAAGCTGCGAAACTTATTGTAGTTTGTGTTACTTGCACAAGTTAATAACAGATTAAGATAGTTTCACAAGTGCTTTATATAGGAAGTAAGGAGGTGAAGTTAGTGTGGAGAATTTTAAGGTTTACGAATTAAATGAGTTTACAAGTGACAGTGATTTTCCGTTTTTTATCCAGTATGGCAGGCACGAGGACAGTCTGTCAGTTCACAGTCATAGGGATTTTTCGGAGCTTACGATAGTTCTTTCGGGTGAGGCCTGCCATGTCGTTGAGGATGAGAAGATGACCGTTAAAAAGGGCGAGGTTTTTATCGTGCACGGCGATACGAAGCATGGTTATCTTGATACGCATAATTTCAGGATATGCAATATCATGTTCAGGGAGAACTATTTTAATCTGAGAAAATATGACATAAGCAGGATGAGTGGGTTTCAGGCGTTGTTTTATATTGAACCGGGGCTTGTGAAAAATCATCATTTCACCGGAAGAATGTCACTTGGAAAAGAAGAATTTGAGAAAATAAAGGCAGAGATTGATGTTATGAACAATGAATATAAATTAAAAAAAGAGGGATATAAAACATTGCTGACTTCAAAATTTATGGAGTTATTGGTGACGATTTCCAGGATTTACAGGTTAAACAGTGATGAAAATGAAAAGAAGATACTGCCGTTAAAGTTCGGCGAGGTCATAACATGGATTGAAAAAAAATTCAGACAGGATTTATCGGTGGAGGAACTTTCAAAAAAAGCAGGTTATTCGCAGAGACATTTTTTGAGGATTTTTAAAGAAACATATCATATGACACCGACGGAGTATATAAATGCGATAAGAATAGAATATGCGTGTTCAAGGCTGAGGGAGACAGAGGAAAGTGTGACGGACATAGCTTACGAATGTGGTTTTAGAAATATGAGTTATTTTTACAGGGTGTTTAAAGAGAAAATGAGTATGACGCCACAAAAATATCGTAAGTCAATATAGATTAGAAACATAAACAACACTGCCTTTATGATTTTGCAAGCTGCGTGAAATTTTATTAGGATAAACTAAAATAGAAAAGGACATTGATTTTGCTGTCGTTCTTTACAAACCGCCTGCGTATGTGTAAAATAGATTATATATAAATTATATAAGTTAAATATCTGAGAAAAGATATAATGCATATTTTAAAACAGTTAGAAATGGAGAGATAAAATGGACAATCAGAAATTAGCAGATTTATTATTTCCGGAGGAGTTAAAGACACCGGAATATTACGAGGAAAAATTTCCATATAGAAAACTGCCAAAGGGTGCAGAAGTAACGAGAATGGCACCAAGTCCTACAGGATTTATTCATCTTGGCAACCTTTACAGTGCACTTGCCGATGAGCGTATCGCACACAGAAAAAAAGGAGTGTTTTATCTTCGTATAGAAGATACTGACGCAAAGAGAAAAGTAGAGGGAGCGGTCGAGACTATCATAAATGTACTCCGCTATTTTGATATTGAATTTGATGAGGGAGCAGGCTTTGAGGATTCAGCCGAGGGCAATGCTTACGGACCTTATTTCCAGAGACAGAGAGTTGAGATATATCACACTTATGTCAAGGAACTTGTGAAGAAAGGGCTTGCTTATCCTTGTTTCTGCACAGAGGACGAGCTTTCAAAAGTAAGAGAACAGCAGGAAAAAGACAAGGTGCTTACAGGATATTACGGAAAATATGCAACCTGCCGCAATCTCTCATATGAAGAGATTGAAAAGAATATTAAAGATGGCAAATCTTATGTCGTAAGACTCCGCTCACAGGGACAGCCTGACAAAGAGATTACATTTGTCGACAGCATAAAAGGAGAGATAAAACTTCCTGAGAATATACACGACATTGTCATATTAAAGCAGGACGGAGTTCCGACTTATCACTTTGCACACGCAGTTGATGACCATCTTATGAGAACTACCATGGTAATCAGAGGTGGTGAGTGGCTCGCATCAGTGCCTACACACTATGAGCTTTTCAATCTTCTCGGATTTAAGATGCCAAAGTACGGACATACGGCACATCTTATGAAATTTGATGAGGAGACAGGTGGAAAGAGAAAGCTTTCAAAGAGAAAAGACCCTGAACTCTCACTTGATTACTACAGAAAAGACGGTTATCATCCATATTGTATGAAAGTTTATCTTCTCACTCTTCTCAATTCAAACTTTGAGGAGTGGCATGACAAATTCCCTGACAAGGATATAAATGAGTTCCCATTCTCAGTTGACAATATGAGTAAATCAGGTGCTTTGTTTGATAAGGACAAGCTTCACAACATTTGTAAGAATGAACTTTCAAAGCTCTCAGAAGATGAAGTTTATGATTTCTTATATGACTGGGCTTGCGGGAATGAGCCTGAAAAGTGTAAGGTATGGTTTGCAGACAAGGAAAAAATGCTTGCAATATTGAGACTTTACATGGGTGTTGGCATGAAACGCAGAAGAAAAGACCTTGTTTATGCAAGACAGGTATTTGAGATGATAGCTTATTTCTTTGATCTTGAGCAGCAACAGGAGAAAGATGAGTTTAAGGCAGATAAGGCTACGGTTGATGAAGTGCTTAGGGAATATCAGGCAAGTTACAGCCACGATGATGACAATTCGCAATGGTTTAACAAACTTAAAGAGATAGCAGATAAGCTTGGTTATGCATCTGATATGAAAGCATACAAGGCTGATCCTGAAAAATATAAAGGAAATGTCTCAGACATAGCGGAGATAGTGCGAATCGCTATTACAGGCCGTGCGAATACACCTGACCTTTGGTCTATTGTACACATTATGGGCGAGGAGCAGATGAACGAGAGGATAAACGCAGTTATCGCACAGTAAAAGTTATATATACCATAAGAAAGGATACCCGGAATAATTTATATATCCGGGTATCTTAGAACAAAAAGATAAAGGAAGGTGATGTTATGAGCCGGATTACGGATGAACTTTCAAAATACGGTTGTGATATGAATACGACTTTGGAGAGGTTTTTAGGTGATGAAGATTTTTATGAAAAGTGCCTCATAGAGATGTTAGGTGATTCAAGCTTTAGGGAACTGGGCGAAGCTCTTGAGCAGAAAAATGTAAAAGCTGCTTTTGAAAGTGCACATACTTTGAAAGGACTCGCTGCAAACATGGGACTTGATTCAATGCTTGACATAGTTGTTGAACTTGTTGAGCCCTTGAGAAATGGAATGATTGATGGACTTAGTCCGACTTACGAAAGACTTATTGCTGAAAAAAAGACTTATGATAATATAGTAAATGGATAGAAATTAAAGCTAAATCATCCGGTGTCAGAGAAAATAGGAGAAATTATGGAAACAAAGACCATTTTAATAGTCGATGATGCATTGACCAACAGAGTATTACTTAAACGGTATCTTGAAGACGATTACAATATAATTGAGGCTGAAAACGGACAGAGAGCTATTGATATAATTTATGAGCAGCAGTTAAATATATCCCTGATATTGTTAGATCTTATAATGCCTGAAAAATCCGGATTTGATGTACTTGAGTTTATGTCAGATTATGGCTTTATACCTGAAATACCGGTTATTATTGTAACGGTAGAAGCAAATTATGAAAATGAAATGAAAGCATTTGAGTATGGTGTGAGTGATTTTATTACAAAACCTTTTTATCCGCAGATAGTACAAAAAAGGGTGAAAAATGTTATCGATTTGTATGATACACAGAAAAATCTTAGGCGGCTTCTTGATGAGCAGACTATAGATACTATGGAACTTGTTGCAGAACTTGAACATATGAGTGATAATTTGAGGTAAAATGTTTTAGATTTTATATTATATAAGGAAAGAAAGAGAAAGGTAGTGTATGGCTGGAAAGTTTTATGCAGTAAAAGAGGGTAGAAGTACCGGAGTATTTGCAAGCTGGGCTGAGTGTAAAAAACAGGTTGACGGATATTCTGGAGCAAAGTATAAAAGTTTTACAAGTATGCAGGATGCGACGGCATATTTGAATGATGGCATTGCAGGTGAAGATACATCTGAAGCACTTGTGGCATATGTAGACGGAAGTTATAATTCTGTTACGAAAGAATTTTCGTATGGTGTGGTTATTTTAAATGAAGGAAAAGAAATCACATTTAACGAAAAAATGAATGATAAAGAGCTTGCAGCGATGAGAAATGTTGCAGGGGAGATAAAGGGTGCTGAGGCGGCTATGCGTTATGCCATTGAAAATGGTTTTGACAATATAGCTATTTATCATGACTATGAGGGGATTGCAAGATGGTGTCTCGGTGATTGGAAGACAAATAAAGAGGGGACAAAGGCTTATAAAGCATTTTATGACGGCATAAAAGATAAACTCCATGTCCGTTTTATAAAAGTAAAAGGTCATTCAAATGATAAATATAATGATATGGCAGATATGCTTGCAAAAGAAGCGTTAGGTTTGAATTAAAAAGGACATTAAGATAAATTGGAGGAATATTTTGGAAAATAATATTGTTTTGGCGATGCTTGCCCATGTTGATTCGGGCAAGACAACTCTTTCGGAGGCTATGTTATATCTTTCCGGAAGTATAAGAAAGCTCGGCAGGGTTGACCATAAGGATGCTTTTCTTGATACATATTCTATGGAAAAGGACAGAGGAATAACAATATTTTCTAAGCAGGCTATGTTTGGGTGGAAAGACCTTGACATAGCCTTGCTTGACACACCGGGACATGTGGATTTTTCGGCAGAGATGGAGAGAACTTTGCAAGTGCTTGATTATGCGGTGCTTGTTGTAAGCGGACCTGCCGGAGTACAGAGTCATACGGAGACTGTGTGGAGACTATTACAAAGATATGATGTCCCGGTTTTTATCTTTGTTAATAAGATGGATATTGGAGATTGCAATAAAGAAGATATAATGTCAGGCATCACGGAGAGATTTGGAAGTGAATGTGTGGATTTTTCGGCTGGAAAAAATGACACATTTTTTGAGAATATAGCGGTCTGTGACGAGGAAGTGCTTGAAAAATATATGGATGGCGGAAATATAGATGATGATGATATAAAAAAACTTATTTCCGAGAGAAAACTTTTTCCATGTTATTTTGGTTCAGCTCTGAAACTTGATGGTGTCGGGGAAATTCTTGACGGACTAGAAAGATACACATTAAAAAAAGAATATCCCAAAGAATTTGGAGCAAAAGTATATAAAGTTTCGAGGGATGACAAAAATAAAAGGCTAACTTATCTGAAAGTGACGGGTGGTGTGCTCAAGTCAAAAATGTATATTGAACAGCTTGATGAAAAAGCAGATCAGTTAAGGATATATTCAGGAAATAAATTCATGTCTGTTGATGAAGTTAAAGCCGGTCAGATATGTGCGGTGACTGGATTTGAAAAGACATATCCGGGTATGGGCATCGGAATAGAAACAAACTCAGAGATGCCTGTATTAGAGCCAGTTATGACATACAAGGTCACACCGCAGGAAAATGACGATATACATAAACTTTATGATGATATGAAAACTCTTGAACAGGAAGAACCGGGACTTCATGTCGTGTGGAATGAAGAACTTCAGGAAATTCACACGGGAATAATGGGTGAGGTTCAGATAGATGTACTCAAAAATCTCATATGGGACAGATTTCATACAAGAGTTGAGTTTGGTGAGGGAAGCATAGTCTATAAGGAAACGATAGCAAGCACGGTTGAGGGCGTAGGCCACTTTGAACCGTTGAGACATTATGCGGAAGTTCACTTGAAACTTGAACCCGGAGAGCCTGACAGCGGCATAATGATTGAAACGCAGGCGAGCGAGGATAAGCTTGATAAGAACTGGCAGAGACTTATAATGACGCATATAGACGAGAGGGAACATCCGGGAGTTCTTACGGGTTCTTCTATAACTGATATTAAGATAACGCTTATGTCTGGGAGAGCACATGAAAAGCACACGGAGGGCGGTGACTTCAGACAGGCAACCTACAGGGCGATAAGACAAGGTCTTATGCAGGCGGAAAATATACTTTTAGAGCCTTATTATTCATTCAGGCTTGAAGTTCCGGCAGACAGCGTAGGCAGAGCAATGACTGATCTTGACAGAATGGGTGCTAAATTTGAGGGACCGTTCCAAAAGGGTGAAAACTCTGAGTTTACGGGAATAGCTCCAGTTGCACAGATGAGCGGTTATATGATGCAGGTAAATTCATATACGGCGGGAAAAGGCAGACTCACTTGTACGCTTAAAGGCTACAGACCGTGCAAAGACCAGGATGCGATAGTGGCGGAAAAAATGTATGATCCTGATGCTGATATAAACAATCCGACTGGTTCGGTGTTCTGTGCACACGGTTCGGGATTTTATGTGCCGTGGTATGAAGTAAAAGATTATATGCATCTTGAAGCTGCCGTAGATATGGGAGAGGATGAGAATGACAGTGTTATATCTGATGAGGAGATATATAAGGCGGCAAAAATACGCAGCGGTGCATTTAAAGGGAGTACCGGAGGCTCTATAGAGGAGGATAAGGAGCTAGAGGCCATATTCGAGAGAACATTTGGAAAAAGTGCATCTGGAAAAGGTGGTGGAAGTGACACTGAGGGCAGATTTGGCTATGAGAGAAAAAAATGGTCTAAAAAGCCGAAAGAGTCAGTTTATGATGCTGGAGGCGTGGAGTATTTAAAAAGACATGAAAAAAGCCCAAAATCAGGAAAACAGTATCTTCTCGTAGACGGTTATAATATCATCTTCTCGTGGAAAGAATTAAATGACCTGTCAAAAGAAAATCTTGAAGCGGCAAGAACAAAACTCATGGATATATTATGCAATTATCAGGGGTTTAAGGGGTGCGAACTTATACTTGTATTTGATGCTTACAAAGTAAAGGGAAATCCCGGAGAAGTATCAAAATACCACAATATAAATGTGGTCTATACAAAAGAGGCTGAGACGGCAGATATGTATATAGAAAAAGTAACGCATGAGATAGGGAAAAAACACAATGTAACAGTTGCAACATCGGATGGACTGGAGCAGATGATAGTAATAGGTTCGGGGGCATACAGGATGTCGGCGAGGGAATTTGAGCAGGAGATAAAAAAGACGGAGCGGGAGATAGGGGAGATGATTGACTGATGAACAACGGACGCCGGGGAGGGGGATATTATACGACAAATAGACGGCTCTCGCCTCGAAGAACTGCGTAGCGGTACATAAATGTGCAAAAAACGCACCTTAAGTACCAACGCAGTTCTAACGCTATTTGCTGCATAATATCCACCCTCTCCGGCTGTTTGTTGGGATGATTTAGAATGATTATCATAATGTTTGTAATAAAGGTCTTATTATAAAAAAATATTATCAAAAAAGTGCTGGTTTATTAAAAGAACATAAACTATCACTTTTTTTATTGACATATGACAGGGTGTCATATATAATTGCGTTTGTTGAATATGACACCTTGTCATATTGGCAGATTAAATAAGTAGACTATATAGCTGTAGCGTGTCTGCGTTATTATCTGTTATATCTGCTCAATCAACACAGCTTACAACAGTTTCGCTTTGTAGCCTATTAAGAAAGGAAAGTTAAAGACCATGACAAAAATGTTTGTTAAGAAGCCGTATCTTACGCTGGTGGCTATTGTTATAGTTCTGACATTTGGTGGTGTCAGCCTCAGTAAGATGCAGACAAATCTTATGCCGGATATGGAGATGCCGTATCTTGCAGTTATCACTACGGAGATGGGTGCTTCACCTCAGAAGGTGCAGGACAATGTGACAAAGCCTGTCGAGGATGCACTTGGAACGATAAGTGGTGTTAATAAGGTGTCTAGTACATCAAGCAGTAACTATGGCATGACAATGCTTGAGTTCTCGGATGATACCGATATGGATGCCGCTCTTGTAAGGGTATCTAAGGCACTTAATTCGCTTGACCTTCCAGATGACTGCGGCACGCCGAACCTTATGGAGATAAGTGCCGATATGATGGCTACGATGGCGGTAAGTGTTGGTTATGACGGCAAGGATATTAAAGATGTTACAGCGTTTACCGACAAAGTTGTCATTCCGTATCTAAAGAGACAGAACGGTGTGGCAAGTATCACGGAGACAGGAAATATAAATGATACCATTGAGGTACGCTTAAACCAGAAAAAGATTGATAAAGTCAATGAGGATATTCTGATGCATACAAATAAAAAATTGAGGGATGCACAGAAGAAGATAGACAAAGCTAAAAAGAAATTAGATGTGGGAAATGCTAAGTTAAAAGAGCAGGAGGGAAATTTAAGCAGCAAGCAGGAGAACACGACGAGCAAACTCGCAAAAGCTTCTGTTGCCATGAATCAGGCTCAGGCAATGAAGGCATCTTATGAGTCATCACTCACAAGTCTTAAGGCAAATAAAACGGCTCTTATGGCTGAGAAAAAAGCTTATAATGATGCCAAAATCCCTGCTACATATAAATCATTAAATGGAATGTTTAAGACATTTAACGAAAAACTAGGTGATGCAGCTAAGATGAGCAATATAACGATTCCTACAAGTGTCAAAGATGCTATAAACCATCCGGATGAGTTTAACAAATTTAAGAGCTGGCTCACAAAGATGGGTCAGGGAGATTCTGTAAAGAAACTCACTGTTGCATCAATGAAAAAGGTTTATGATATTGCTGAAGTAAGGATGCCTCAGATAAACACGGAACTTGCCAACTTAAAGACTGAGATTAAAGTTGCACAGGCAATGGTTGACAAGATTAATGAGAAGATGAAAGGCATGGATAAAAAACAGGAGCAGGCAGTTGCCGGAGGATATCAGGCATCAGCAGGATTTGGTTCAGCACAGGCTCAGATGCAGGCGGCTAAAAAAGAGATAGCAAATGCAAAGAAGGAACTTAAAGATGCACAGAAGCAGCTTGACGAATCAAAAGATGCAGCACTTGAAAATGCAAATCTTGATTCGCTTCTTACACTTGATACATTGTCACAGCTTATCACGGCACAGAACTTTTCAATGCCTGCCGGATATATTGATGACAAAAATGATGACCAGTGGCTTATACAGATAGGTGAAAACTATGAGAATGCAAAACAGATTAAAAACATGGTGCTCACAAAAGTAAAAGGTGTTGGTTCAATAAGAATATCTGATGTTGCAAATGTTGTTACGGTTGACAATGTAGGTGACCAGTATGCAAAGATTAACGGCAAGGATTCAGTTATGCTTGCTATATACAAATCAAGTACGGCGAGTACAAGTGATGTGACAAATGCACTTACAGACTCATTTAAGGAACTTGAGGGAAAATATAAAGGACTTTCAATGACACCGTTAAGTAATCAGGGTGACTTTATAAAAACTATCATTTCCAGTGTTTTAAGCAGTATCGTTATGGGTGCGGTGCTTGCGATTATCGTGCTTGCGTTGTTCCTTAAGGATGTAAGACCAACTATAGTCGTGGCATTTAGTATTCCGTTCAGTGTACTTTTTGCACTTGTTATAATGTACTTCACAGGAATAAACATAAATGTAATGTCGCTTGCAGGTCTTTGTCTCGGAATAGGTATGCTTGTTGACAACTCGGTTGTAGTTATGGAGAATATCTATCGACTTAGAAACAAAGGTCTATCAGCACCGAGGGCAGCAGTACAGGGAACAAAACAGGTGCTCGGACCTATCATAGCATCGACCATAACGACTATATGTGTATTTCTGCCTATGGTATATACATCAGGAACTGTAAGTCAGATGCTCATACCGTTTTCATTCACAATATCATATTCACTTATCGCTTCACTTCTTGTTGCGATAACGGTAGTACCTACTATGGGCTCTATAATGCTTAAGAAAGTAAAGAATCCTAAGCACAAACTTTTTGATAAGATAAAAGATGCCTACGGAAAGTCGCTTGAATTTTTCCTTAAACATAAAGCAATACCGCTTATCATTGCAATAGGACTTCTGGTGGTATGCGTGTGGAAACTTTCAGGAATGGGACTTGTAATGATGGACAGCATGGAGAGTAACCAGATTTCCGTAAGTCTTGAAGTTGACAAGAAAACCAGCAAGAAGAGCGCATATAAGACTGCCGATAAGGTTATGGCAGCTATAATGAAAGTTGATGGAATTGACAAAGTCGGTGTTACGGACGGAAATGCAAGTGCTATGTCCGGTTCGCTTGGTGCGGCATCAGACAATTACACAAGTTTTACTTTCAATATAATAACAAAGAGTGATATTAAGACTACAAAGCAGTTTAAGAAGATAAGAAAGACTATTGAGGAAAACACAAAAGACATAAAGTGTAAGGAACTTACGGTTTCATCATCAGCACTCGGAGGTATGGGAAGTATGATGAGTCAGGGACTTGAAGTCAATATCTACGGTGACGATATGGATAAACTCGTTGAGTTGAGCAATGACTATAAGAAGATGTTAAACAGCATTGATGGATGCAGTAATGCAAAAAATGGTCTTGAGGACTCAGACAAAGAGATACATCTTACACTTGACAAAAACAAGGTTGCAAACGCAGGACTTACGGTTGCGGGAATATACCAGCAGCTTGCGGCACGCATCAATACAGACAAAACCTCAATAACATTAAATGTTGATGATACGGATGTTGACGTAAAACTTGTAAATAAGACAGATGAACTTACATACGAAAATCTTATGAAAGCCGAAGTTACCGCGACAACAAAAGACTCAAATGGTAATGACAAGAAAAAAACTTACAAACTTTCAAAATTTGCAAAGAAAGATGAGGGAAAGGCTGCACAGACTCTTTCGAGAGAAAATCAGTCCCAGATGATAACTGTTTCGGCTGATGTAGACGAAAATGAGAATGCGGCACTTCTCTCAAGAGAACTTCAGAAAAAGATAGATAAGTATAAGATGCCGGATGGATATACTGCTGAGATAGGAGGTTCGTCAACGCAGGTAAATGATATGATGGCACAGCTTGTTCAGGCACTTGCACTCGGACTTCTGCTCATATACCTTGTAATGGTGGCACAGTTTCAGAGTTTACTCTCACCATTTATCATTATCTTTACGATACCGCTTGCATTTACGGGTGGTATGTTAGGACTTCTCGCATTCGGACAGTCAATCTCGGCAATGTCTATGATGGGATTTATGATACTTATGGGAACAGTCGTAAACAATGGTATCGTGTTTGTTGATTATGCAAACAAACTCAGGATTGGCGGTGTTGAGAAGCGTGCGGCACTTGTAGGAACAGGTAAGACTCGTATGCGTCCTATTCTTATGACGGCACTTACGACAATTCTGTCAATGAGTGTTATGGTATTCTCACAGGATGCAGGAAATGCAATGCAGCAGGGCATGGCGATAGTCGTATGTTTCGGTCTTATCTATTCAACATTTATGACACTTTACATAGTGCCTATAATGTATGATATTCTATATCGTAAACAGCCAAAGGATATAGATACTGGAAGTGATGATATGGATGATATACCTGATGAAGCACAGGATTATCTGACAGATGGAGAGTAAAGATGCCAAAGGAAACATTTTACAGGCTGCCTGATGAAAAAAGAGAAAGGATAATGGCTGCTGCTGAGCGTGAGTTTCTTGAAAATTCATTCGAGGCGGCATCCATAAACCGTATAATAAAAGAGGCGGCGATACCAAGAGGAAGTTTTTATCAGTATTTTGAGGATAAAAAAGATATATTTCTATATATTGTTGATACGCACAAAAATGAAGCATTTGATTTTGTTGAAAATTTCATAAAAGACTGCAACGGTGATATATTTGCATTTATGAGAATGGCAATGGACTGTATAATCTCGGCAGGATTTAGCGAAAAAATGAATGGCATGAAAAGAATGTTTTCACAACCGTGGGTGTTTGACATGATAGTGAGTGACAGGATGAAAGGAAAGTTAGAAGAAGCAAAAACGCCCAAAGGAATAATGTTTAAGTATATAGATAAAAACAGTCTGAATGTGGAAAGTGATGATGAGATACTCTCACTTATAAACATATTTGCATCGATAAGTCTCGGACTTTTTTTCAAAATTTTCATTATGGGAAAAAACGGAATCGAGTGTGATAGTGAAAAGGTAAGGGAAACAGTATATGGAGAGATAGATACATTAGAAAAGAAATATAAAAAGCATTAAAAAGGGTAAGTTTTATGGATATTGACAGAAATATTCATAAAACTTATTTTTGGCTTTGACAAAACGCATATTATGTACTAGGATAAGTCTATCATATGTTATGAGCAAATTGCAAAACGGATTGCGGATATTCGACTGAAAAGTTTATCTTAAAAAAGGAGTTAAGAAGATAATGAAATTTAAGAGACCGGTAAAATCAGGACTCAGCATCATAATCGTAGGATGTGGAAAGGTTGGAAATGCACTTGTAAGACAACTTAGCAAAGAGGGACATGATATTACCATTATAGACAGAAGCCGTGAAAAGGTCATGGAGATAGCAAATCAGTACGATATTATGGGACTTGCGGGAAATGGAGCAAGTTACAGTGTACAGATGGAGGCAGGAATTGAAGCGGCTGATATGCTCATTGCAGTCACGGATTCTGATGAGCTTAACCTTTTGTGCTGCACAGTCGCAAAACATGTAAGCCAGTGTGATACGGTAGCAAGGGTAAGAACACCTGATTATAGTACGGAGGCAAGCTATTTAAGGGAAAAGTTAGGACTTACGATGATAATAAATCCGGAGCTTGAAGCCGCCATAGAAGCGACAAGGATTCTTTGTCTGCCGACAGCACTTGAGGTAAACTCATTTGCACACGGACAGGCTGAACTTATCAAATTTAAAATAACAGAGGGAAGTATGCTCGATGGCATTTCAATACAGGAGTTTGGAAAAAGAGGTATTGCAAATGTACTTATCTGTGTGATAGAAAGAGCCGGTGAAGTTTATATCCCATGGGGAGATTTTGTGATGCAGAAAGGTGATATTTTGTCATTTGTGGCTCACAGAAAGACCGTAAAGAGTTTTATGCAGAAATTCGGATTAAAAACTAAACAGGTTAAAAATACGATGATAGTAGGCGGTGGAAAGGCTGCATATTATCTTGCAAACCAGCTTCTTGGTATGGGAATCTCAGTGCAGATAATTGAGCAGAACAAGGCAAGATGCGAGGAACTAAGTATCCTTCTGCCAAAAGCGGTCATAATAAACGCTGACGGTTCAGACGAGGAAGTGCTCTTTGAGGAGGGTATAGAAGATGTTGAATCATTTATACCTCTTACCGGAATAGATGAAGAAAACATAATGCTCACGCTTCATGCAAAGCAGGTTTCAAATGCGAAAGTTATCACTAAGATAACGAGAACAAATTTTAAAAGTGTTATAAACAATCTTGACCTCGGAAGCTTAATGTATCCGCAATATATTACATCAGAGGCGATAATAGCTTATGTAAGGGCGAAAAATGCTTCAAAGAGCAATCATATCCAGACACTTTACCAGCTTTGTGATTCAAGAGTAGAAGCTATAGAATTTTCAGTGGAAGAAGCCTCAGCGGTGACAAATAAAGCAATTATGGATCTAAATATAAAAAAAGGAGTGCTTATTTCATTTATAAACAGAAACGGCAGGATAATCATACCGACAGGGCAAGACTTTATACAGGTAAATGACACCGTTATGATAATCACAACGCAGACCGGATTTAATACTATTCTTGATATTTTAGAGTGATTTTTGGTGTATGTTAAGTTTTTTTAGATTTTGAAAAGTATAAATATTTATAAGAATTAAGATTTTTTAATTCGGGGAGATTAAAAAATGAACAGGTCGATTATAAGATATATTTTAGGCAGTGTTTTAAAGGTGGAAGCAGCATTTATGCTGCTTCCGTGCATTGTTGCACTTTGTTACATGGAAAAAGAAGGGTTTGTCTATCTAGGTGTTGGCATTGTCACTTTTTTACTCGGTATGCTTATGACTCACAAAAAGGCAAACAGTTCTGTATTTTATCTTAAAGAGGGCTGCGTGGCTACGGCACTGAGCTGGATATTTATGAGTTTTTTTGGATGCATTCCGTTTATATTGACAGGCGAGATACCATCTCTTATAGATGCACTTTTTGAGACGGTATCAGGTTTTACGACAACGGGAGCAAGCATATTAAGTGATGTTGAGGCACTTTCTCATTGCACGCTTATGTGGCGAAGTTTTACACACTGGCTCGGTGGAATGGGTGTACTTGTATTTCTGCTTGCAATAATACCACTTGGAGGCGGCTCAAGAATAAATCTTATGAGAGCTGAAAGTCCGGGTCCATCTGTTGGCAAACTCGTGCCTAAAGTAAAACATACCGCACAGATATTGTATATAATCTATATTACACTTACGGTTGTTCAGATAATATTCTTATGTATAGGAAAGATGCCTTTATTTGACTCACTTGCGACGGCATTTGGAACAGCAGGAACAGGTGGATTTGGTATCAAAAATGACAGTGCAGCAAGTTATTCGACATATATACAGTGGGTGCTTACAATATTTATGATATTATTTGGCGTAAATTTCAATGCATATTATTATATTTTGTATAAACAGTTTAAAAAAGCATTTAAGATGGAGGAAGTAAGGTATTATTTTCTTATCATAATAGCGGCAGTAGGAATTATATGCTATCATATCATAGATACAACAAAGTCCTTTTTTGAGGCACTTACGCAGGCATCATTCCAGGTTGCCTCAATTATCACAACAACCGGATTTTCAAGCATTGATTTCAACAAGTGGTCGCAGACCTGTAAAACTGTTCTCGTATTTCTGATGTTTTGCGGTGCGTGTGCCGGAAGTACAGGCGGAGGAATTAAAGTATCGAGATTTATAATACTCATAAAAACAATTATAAAAGATTTAGAGTCGTATATACATCCTAAATGTATTAAGAAAATTCAGATTGACAAAAAACCGGTAGAGCACGAGGTCGTTCGCTCAGTAAATGTATTTTTTATAACATTTTTTATATTATTTGCAGCATCGGTATTTGTATTGTCATTTGAAGATAAAGACCTTATAACAAACTTTACGGCGGTAGCGGCAACAATGAATAATATAGGTCCGGGTCTTGCCCTTGTGGGACCGACTTGCAATTTCGGTCATTTTAATGTATTGTCAAAGCTGGTACTTATATTTGATATGCTTGCAGGAAGACTTGAATTATTCCCGCTCCTTATACTTTTCCATCCTGCCATATGGAAGGAAATGTTTAAGATAAAGCATCATGCAAAATGCGTGAGGGACTAACTAAAAAAGAATTTACGGAGGCGGTTATGAAAAAAAAGGATAAAAAAATAACAGCATTGTTTATGACATTTTGTATTATATTAGGTCTTTTGTCCCAGTATGCACCTGATTGGAGTGTAAAAGCGGCAGAAAGCACCGGAAGCTATAAAATAATGGCGACATCAGGTTCAAGCGTGTCATCTGGGGAGACAGTTACAGCTACGCCATCAGCAACATTTACACCAGATCCGACAGCAACAGTTATTTCAACGGAAGAACCGGCTGATTCTGACAAAACGACTATGCCGTCAACTTCACCATCTGTTACATATATACCTGCTACAACAAATCCGGTGCCAACAAATCCGGTGCCGACAAATCCGGTGCCAACAAATCCGGCTTCGACGCTTACACCGAGGACAACACCGGGAGCAGATACGACGGCGACAAATGCACCAACCACAAAGCCTACGGTCGTAACTACTAAAAAAAGCATAACTGTTGTTGATAAAAAAATTGTTGCACCGGGAAAAGTTAAGATAACAAAGGCAAAAAATGTATCAAAAAAGAAGATAAAGCTTACATGGAAAAAACAGAGTAAAGCACTTGTCTATCAGGTTAAATATTCTATTTATAAAAGCTTTAGAAAACCAAAGACAAAAGCAACAATGAAATGTTCTTACACTTTGTCAGGGCTAAAAAAGAAAAAAACTTATTATATAAAAGTAAGAGGTTATACGCTGAAAAAAGGAAAGCGTTTGTATGGTAAGTGGTCAACGGTTAAGAAGGTTAAAGTAAAAAAGTAAATTTAAAGAGAGGAACAAAAGTTTTAACATTATGAAAGAAATCAGAAAACCTAAATTTATGCAGGCGGCAGCAGTAAAAAGAGGACATGGAATATTTGCAGAAATCTGTATTGCGATAGCACTATTTATTGTCGGCTCTATGGCAGGCGGTATTATTCAGGTACCTGCAATGATGGCAAATATGCTTGGAAATAATGAGTATATAGATATGATAACATCAGGTCAGCCTGATATAAACAAGATGATGCAGCTTATATCAAATATGCCTGAGTGGATGACTATAGTAACACTTATTTCAGAATTGTTGATAATAGTAGTAGTATGTCTGTATTGCAGGTTTGTTGAAAAGAGAAAATTAAACACACTCGGTTTTAAGAAAAAAGGTGCAATTTTAAGCTATTTTAAAGGAATGATTTTGTCACTTATCGTATTTTCGGTGGCATACTTTATCTGTATCTTCACAAGAAGCATTACTTTTGATGGCATAGCACAAAATATCCCGGTAATTTATATCATAGGATATTTTATAGGTTATATGATTCAGGGAATGGCAGAGGAAGTTCTTTGCAGAGGCTATTTATTCGTGTCATTGACAAGGAGATATCATGTGATAAACGCTGCTATATTTAGTGCATTTTTCTTTGCAATGCTTCACGGCATGAACAGTGGTGTTGACGGTCTTGCAATGTTTAATCTTTTCTTATATGGATTGTTTGCGGCACTATTATTTGTAGATTGTGAAAACATATGGATAGTTGGAGCATTCCACAGTGTATGGAATTTTGTTCAGGGCAATCTTTATGGAATAAGCGTCAGCGGAAATAAGATTACAAGTTCTATCTTTACATCGACATCAGCAGAGGGCGGTGCATCTGTTATAAACGGTGGAAGTTTTGGAATGGAGGGCGGTTTTGCGATAACGATAGTGCTTATCATTGCAATATTTATCGTAGGCAAACACCTTGACAGCAAAGGAAAACTTATAGAAAAGAGCGAGCAGCCGAGCCAGAATGAGATTGAATTTGAAGAACTTAGAAAAGAGATGGAGAGACAGATGGGAATGTCCGATGACGATATATTTGGAAATCCAAACGGATATGATAAAAACAGTGATGTAAAAGATATATTCAGCGGTAACGCAGATGGAGAAAACAGATGCGACATAAATAATAACAAAGTGGCAGAACAGGAAAGCAACAATGCGGAAGTAAATAAAAACGCACCAAAAGAACCTGAAAAGACAGGCTTTGACAGTAATTATTTTGGGTCGTAAGGTATCTTGTTTTAAGAAATATAAGTTAGAAAATATAAGAAGTGCGTGGAAATATGCTGATTAGTGATTTTAGTTGGGGGCAGAATAACTTTGCTCCCAATATTGTTTTATACAGGTAGAAAGAGGATAGATGTTTATTTAGATAAAGAATTTGAAGGTAAAAAGATTGCTGTGCATCCAAATGACAATACTGCTACGATTTATTCTCAAAATGTTAATAAGGCATATTTAATATCGCAGAAAGATGTGGGTATGGAAGATAATTTAATGTTTAGACCATTTTATTTAATGCCTTTTTTGATAAAATGAGATTTTTTTTGAAGAAAATGGAGTTGTTAAGAAAATGGCACATAAGGCATTTTTGGCAGTTGCGTAAATTGGTGCTGAACAAGAGCAGGGAAGAAAATATTTTTCCTATATCTGCATATAAATTTAAACAATAATACAATTCTTAAAAGTATTAAACAAAAATCACCCCTGCCGCTCAATCATGAGAAGCAGGGGTGTTAAAATGCCATTGATACTTGTATTTATTTGTCTTTTATTTTACTGTTACTTTGCACACGATTTTCTTTTTACCTGAAATTACCGTAATGTTGACTTTTCCTTTTCTTTTGGCTTTGATTTTTCCAGTTTTGCTGACAGTGACAATCTTTTTATTTGAAGTTTTGTAAATAATCTTATCCCGACTGTTTATCGGTGTTAGAGTAACTTTCAATCTAAAAGTTTTACCCTTTTTCAAAGTCAGTTTAGTGCGGTTCAGTTTTATCTTTTTCGTGGTCTTTGTCTTTTGGCTTGTCTGTGTATTTGTATTTTGATTTGAATTTTTATCTGAAGTATTTGTATTCTGTTTATCAGAGGTTGTCTTTGCTATTCTCACAGACTCTACTTTTTCACATACAGTGCAAGTTCTGGATTTCAGTCCGTCTTTAGTGGCTGTCGGCTCTTTTACAACCTTGTATTCTCCATAACTGTGTCCTGTTGCCTTGACTGTTTCAGTACAGGTCGGTTCTGTTGTGATTTTACCATCATTCCAATGATTATCACATTCATGTACAGTTATTGTTGGCATATCTGTTATTGTCAATCCGTACAACGATGCCGTTAATGTTGTGTTACCCTCTTTGACACCTGAAATTTTCCCATCACTATAAGTGGCAATCGAAGAATCAGTGACAGAAATGTCCGGTATATCTGCCACAAATGCCTTACCTCCCAGATAATTAATCATAGTTTTTATATTTGGTGTTATTGTTTCTCCGGTTTTAAGAATATATGAATCTTTATCAAAACATAGTTCAATATTTTTAATCTTACTCTTAATTAATGAAATAGCCGTAATCTGCTCGCTGTCATTTGCTAATGTTTTAGTTGTATTGACAGAAGGTCTGTATGCAAATTCTTCCACCCAGTAGTCACAGCCATCGTATTTTACATGACCGATTCCAACGCAGTTAAACTTAGGATTTAACATATTTCTGCGGTGTCCTTGTCCTTTATAATCTTCACCATCTTCACGCCATGCTGTATTTACTGCTTGTGCTGAGTGATAGCCTATTGCAATATTCTCTCCTACAAATTGCCAATCAGTGATATTTTCTTCTTTATAAATGCTGGAAAGGTCTTCATTATTTGGTCTGGTATGATCGTACCGTATTACAAGTTCCGCTGCACGCTTCATTGCAAGTTTCTCCAAATCATAATCATAAGTAAGAGCATCTCCCCAATATGCTTCTTTTTTTGTATTGGTTTCATCCCAACACCAGGCATCGTAATCACTCGTTCTCATCTCATTTATCATGTTAAGGATTGTCCTGGCTTCCGTCTGGCCATATTGTACTGAGATGTTGACCGGGATGATTTCTTCTGCTGCATTTGCTTTATTTGAAATTGTCACAAAAAAGCTCATGCACAAGAAAAATGAAAGTAACTTTGATAGATGTTTTTTCATAGATTTCACCTGTCCTTTCTATAACTATTTATGGTGGCAGCACTTAAACTGATAAATGTCAAAAAATGTATTATTTAAATGAATTATACAAAAAGTGTGTTGTGAAATCAATAGATGTGTAAATATAAATTTACGCATCCCTGATGGTATTCCTTACCCCAGAATCTCCCTTATCCTCACACTATAATCATGCCTGCTTTGCACAGTTTCAAGACCATGCATTGCAATCGCTGTCCGTTTATCTTCATGTTTCAGATAATAGTCCGTTTTTTCGAGAAGGTCATTTATGCCGTCGTAAACTTCAAGGTCTTTTCCAATCGTGAAACAGTCTTTTAAATCCTCTCTCCAGTCTGTAAGGAGAAAACCACCTGCTCCGAGTATATCAAATACTCTTAAAGGTATTCCGGTTTCGATATTTGGTGCTGTCATGTTTATATTTATCTTAGAACTTGCAAAAACAAGCGGTGCTTTTAAAAGATAATCCACAGCTTTATGTGTTATGAGCGTGGGAAAGAGGGCAGAGGTGTCGCTTGTTGTGAAAAGATGGACATTCTTAGGATATTTCATGGCAAGCCTGTTAAGTGTCATTGTACGCATTTTAGCGGCTGCTTTGTGTGAGAGTACACTTGTTGCAAAGTGGAATTTTAAATCCGCATGGGATTGTGTGCTCGTTTTTATATCTGTATATTTCAAGAGCATATCAATGATTTCAGGTGTGAGCATATTTTTTAAGAGATTACCTCCACTTACATTTAATTGTGCTTCGATAGCGGCATCCATGTAGCCGCAGAGGTAGTCGGGGAGTATATGCTCCATTTCGTCATAGCGGTTTTTGTCGTAGAGATTTCCCACAAATGAAATATCGTACTTATATTTATAGCTTTTTGTGTATTCAGACTTTGTAACTGTATAATTTTCTGTTTGTTTTAAATTTGTGTTTTTTATAGTAACATTTTCGTATGCAGTCTGCTCAGGCAATTTTGACTTTATAAAGTCATTGTCTGTTAAATCTGATATATGGTGACTGTTTTCAATAAGTGCCTGCACACGCTTTGTATTAGTGCATAGTGGCAGGTAATGAACGGTATCTGTACCATTATTGTTAAAATGCTTAGCTTCACTGCTGTCAAATGTATATATACAGTTGGTTTTGTAATTTACTGACGGATGCTGCATATTTAAAAGAGGAGAGTCTACATTGTAACATATATAACGGATGTTATGTCTGTGACAGACCTCGGCTATATATGAAAAAAAATTTACTGAAAAAACAGCATCATATTTTGTTTCTTTGTCTGATGTTTTTTCAGAGAGTGGCAAAGGTGATAAGTTTTTTAAAGGTGAATTGTCGGCGGATAAATTAGCTATATAAAAATCACTATTTTTTTCACATAATTTATCTTCAAGCACTTTGGAAAAAGATGCAATATCTTCATCACTCATTTTTATTGCAGAAAAATCAAGGACATCACAAAGATGTCCCTCATTTTTCATAGTATCCAGTATATCGGGATATACGAAAATATCCCATCTGCAAATCAGTATATTCATTAGAAAACTCCGTTTTTAAGCTGTTTCTTCATTATCTTTTGATTCTGCAATCAGATTTTTTCCGGCCGTTGAGAGCATAAGTTTAATTCTGTTAAGCTGGTTTACCTCGCTTGCTCCCGGATCGTAGTCAACTGCTACAATGTTTGAATCAGGGTACTGGTGACGGAGTTCCTTTATTACACCTTTACCCACGACATGGTTAGGCAGACAGCCAAACGGCTGTGTGCAGACTATGTTTGGAACGCCTGATTTTATAAGTTCTATCATCTCACCCGTAAGGAACCATCCCTCACCTGTCTGATTACCACATGATACGATAGGTGAAGCGTATTCTGCAAGTTTCTGAATCGGAACGGTAGGGTGGAAGCGTTTGCTTGCAGCAAGTGCGTCGTTTGCACATTTACGGTATCTCTCGATAAACCATATAAGGAAATTGTTTATCTTCGCACTTGATTTTTTCTTGCCGAGGTATTCAGCCTTAAAGTTTGCGTTGTATAAGCTATACATAAAGAAGTCAATAAGATCCGGGCATACTGCTTCTGCACCTTCTTCTTCGAGAAGCTCGACTATAAAGTTGTTTGCAAGCGGCATGAATTTAACAAGTATCTCACCTACAATACCTACTTTTGGCTTCTTTATGTCAACAAGTTCAAGTTCATCAAATTCCTTAACGATATTCTGGATGTTTTTCTTAAATTGCTTCTTATTTGCCTTTTTAACTGACTCGATAGCAATCTTTTTCCATTTTTCATGGAGTGCATTTGCAGAGCCTTTTACTTTTTCGTAAGGTCTTGTCTTGTAGAGCACACGCATGAACACATCACCGTATATAAGTGCCTGGAGTGCCTTGTTTGCCATTTCGAGATTTACCTTTAAGCCTGGATTTTTCTCAATTCCGGCACTCATTGAGATGACAGGGATATAACCCATTCCAGCTTTTTCGAGTGCACGTCTGATAAATCCT
>UMHZ01031460.1_pt1 | contig 39289 bp, 29 predicted proteins | sample 1965671 | NCBI WGS metagenome assembly UMHZ01 (sample SAMEA4836111, study PRJEB28245) | human gut metagenome | biome: gut microbiome; material: fecal sample | place: Denmark | collected 2008 | reverse complement strand
ATTTACATTACTTTAGCAAGAAAATCGCGTTGTTCATATTTTTTAAGGAAATTCGGTTATTATGGAAATTTTGATTACCTTTGCAAAGTGAGATGAGATAGGGGACGGATGCGTCTCCTATCTTTTTTTAAGAAAGCTTAGAATAATATGATACGTAAAGAGCTGATTTACAAAGAGATGACTAAGACAGTGGAAGCGCGTGGATGTTTCATTACCGATGTTTCCATCAGCAGGGACAATGACATTGTCATAGCCATTGAATCGGAAAACGGCATTGTGGAAATGGATGACTGCATCGCGGTAAATGACAGTTTTCTCTCGATTTTCGACCAGGAAAAGGAAGACTATTCACTTACTGTGACTTCTGCAGGGCTTGACCAGCCGTTCAAGATTCTCAAGCAGTACATCAAGGCTGTCGGTTCCAAAGTCGAGACATTGACAAGAGACGGAAAGAAACTTGTCGGAACACTGGAAAGCGCTGACGAGAAAGGCTTTACGCTTGCCTACGAGGTAAAGGAGGCTGTCCCTGGAAAGAAAAAGAAGGAGCTTGTCAGACACGTGGACACTTTCGCTTACGAGGACGTGAACAGCGTCACTCCGCACATTGAATTCGAATAGAAAAAAATATAAAAAACAATAACTGTTATGGAAGAAGAAAAGCTCGACCTCAAGGCAGCCTTCGCGCTGTTCAAGGACGAAAAACACATTGACCGCCCGGTGATGATGGGTGTACTGAAGGATGTGTTCATGACCCAGTTGGCAAAGACTTTCGGCTCTGCTGACAATTTCGACGTCATCATCAATGTCGATAAGGGAGACTGTGAGATCTACCAGAACCTCGAAGTGGTGGAGAACGTGGAAAATCCCAACACTCAGATTGCACTTGCTGAAGTGAACAGGAACGGAGACGACTACGAACTCGGCGAGACCTTCACCAGAAAAGTGGAGCTCAAGGATTTCGGAAGACGAGGCATCCTCAATATCAGACAGAACCTTCAGGGAAGGATTATGGATATAGAGAAGGCCAACCTCTATAACAAATACACTGACAAGATCGGTGAGATTTTCACCGGAGAGATTTACCAGACATGGGCAAAAGAGGTGCTTATCCTCGATGAGGACGGAAATGAGCTCAGACTGCCTAAGTCAGAGCAGATTCCGGGTGAGCATTTCAAGAAGAACGACACTGTACGCGCTATCATCAAGAGCGTGGAGATGAAGAACAACACGACTCCTTACATTGTCCTTTCCAGAACCTCAAACGAATTCCTCAAGAAGCTTTTCGAGCAGGAAGTTCCGGAAATATATGACGGACTCATCACCATAAAGAAGGTAGTCCGCATACCTGGCGAAAGGGCCAAGGTCGCTGTGGAGTCCTATGATGACAGAATCGATCCTATCGGAGCCTGCATCGGTGTCAAGGGTGCACGTATCATCGGTATCGTAAGGGAATTGAGAAACGAGAACATCGACGTTCTCCAGTGGACCAACAATACCCAGCTCCTCATCCAGAGGGCATTGAACCCGGCGAAGATTTCATCTATCGACATGGGTACGGACGAGAACGACAAGATCAAGGTGTTCATGCTTCCTGACGAGGTGAAGAAGGGTATCGGTAAGGGCGGATGCAACATCAAGCTTGCAGGAATGCTTGTTGACCGCGAAATCGAGGTATGGCGTGAGGTGCCTAAGGAAGACGAGGCTGAGGATGATGAGGACGTACTCCTCACTGAGTTCAGCAACGAAATCGACCCATGGGTCATCGAGAGGCTGCAGTCCATCGGATGTGATACGGCCAAGAGCGTACTGGCTCTGGATCCTGAGGACATCGCCAAGCGCGCTGACCTGGAAGACGAGACCGTGGAGGATGTGATGAACATTCTGCGCGCTGAATTTGAAGAAGAATAGTTAAATAAAAGGGGTTTATATGGCAGAAATCAGACTAAACAAACTGACAAGAGAATTCAATGTGGGACTTCAGACATTGGTGGATTTCCTGAAAGCGAAAGGCGCCGATGTCGAGATGAATCCGAATGCCAAGGTGTCGGACGAGTTCATTCCTGAACTTCAGAAGGCCTTCGGCGGGGATGCCAAGGCGAAGGACGAGTCAGAGCGTGTTCAGATTAAGATAAAGGAAATCATTGAAAAGGGTTCCAAGAAGAAAGAGGACGAGGAAGAAGAGGCTGCAGGTGGAAGCACCGTCATCATCAGAGGAACATCAGGAAGTGGTTTCGCGAAGGAGGAACCTATACAGAAGCCTGTAGAGGAAGCTCCGAAGGAGGTAAAACCGGCGGTGGAAGAGACGGCTGCACCTGAAGTCCAGGAAGCGCCGAAAGTCCAGACAGTTCCGGAACCTGTCGTAGAGACCAAGCCTACAGAGGTTCCTCAGCAGACGGAAGGAGTTCATGTCGAGCCGGTTGTGGAGGCCAAGCCAGCCGCTGAAGTGAAACCTTCAGAGGAAGCTGTACCTCAGCACAGCGAGCCTGTAGAAGTAAAATCCAATGAAGAAGTCGAGCTGCCAAAAGCCGCAGAGCCTACCGACCAAACCCCTTCGGGACAGGCTCATGCGAACCAGCTCAAGAAGGCTGACATCAAGAAAGGCGACAAGACTCAGAATCAGAAAGAGTTCAATCCTAAGGTGGACAAGGCCAAGCTCAAGGCCGAGCACAAACTCCAGAAGGCTGCTTCCAGCAATGACGAAGATGAGCCTGTTTCTACCGGAGGCCTGAAGATTGTGGGCAAAGTGGACCTGTCCAAATTCGAAGCTCCCAAGAAGAGCAAGAACAAGAGGGAGCGCATTGCCAAAGGCGGAAGCGAGAGAGTCGATGTGAACAAGATTGACGGCAACGACAAAAAGGACGGCAACAAGAAAAACCGTCAGGGCAATGCCGGTGGCCAGAACAACGGTCAGAACAATGGCAAGAAAGATTTCCGTCAGGGCGGCAACAACCAGCCCGGACAGGGAAAACGCCGCAGAGACCGTGGCAATGACAGGTTCAAGCCTGCTATGACAGAAGCCGAGCAGGAGGAAATGCAGAAGGAAATCCAGAAGCAGGTGAAAGAGACCTACGCAAGGATGAACGACAACAAGTCCAAGAACAACTTCGGTGCAAAACACAGAAAGGAGAAGAGGGAGCTCGCTTCCCAGAAACTTCAGGAGGAGATGGCTCAGGAGGCTGCTGAGAAGAAGATTCTCAAGGTAACTGAGTTCGTTACTGTCAATGACCTCGCGACCCTCATGAACAACACTCCTGTAAACAAAGTCATCGAGGCCTGCTTCAGTCTCGGTCTCATGGTGTCAATCAACCAGAGACTTGACGCAGAGGCACTTGTGCTTGTCGCAGAAGAGTTCGGATACAAGGTGGAATTCGTCACTGCAGACATTCAGAATGAGATCAATCAGGAGAATGACGAACCGGAGAACGAGGCGGACCTCGTAACAAGACCTCCGATCATCACAGTGATGGGACACGTCGACCACGGTAAGACATCTCTCCTCGACTATATCAGACAGACCAATGTGATCGCAGGCGAGGCCGGAGGTATCACACAGCACATCGGTGCATACAACGTGGTACTCCCCGACGGACGCAGGATTACCTTCCTCGACACTCCTGGTCACGAGGCCTTTACAGCCATGCGTGCCCGTGGTGCACAGCTCACCGACCTGGCGATCATCATTATCGCCGCCGATGACGCGGTCATGCCACAGACAGTCGAGGCCATCAACCACGCACAGGCGGCAGGTGTTCCTATGGTATTCGCCATCAACAAGATAGACAAACCGGGCGCTCAGCCGGAGAGAATCCGCCAGCAGCTCGCTCAGATGAACATTCTCGTAGAGGATTGGGGCGGAAAATACCAGTGCCAGGAGATTTCGGCCAAGAAGGGTCTCAATGTGGATAAACTCCTCGAGAAAGTCCTTCTCGAAACTGACCTCATGGACCTCAAGGCGAACCCTAAGAAACTTGGCGTAGGTACAGTCATCGAGTCGTCTCTGGACAAGGGCCGCGGATACTTGGCGACAATCCTTGTGCAGGACGGAACAGTCCACACCGGCGACATGATGCTCAGCGGATGCTACTACGGCCGCGTGAAAGCCATGTTCAATGAGCGTGGACAGAAGGTCGAGACAGCCGGTCCTTCAACTCCTGTTTCCATTCTCGGTCTCAACGGAGCTCCGAGCGCAGGTGACAAGTTCAATATCATGAACGACGAGAAGGAGGCCAAGGCCATCGCCAACAAGCGCGAGCAGCTTATCCGAATCCAGGGCATCAAGACCCAGAAGCATATGACTCTCGAGGAAATCGGTCGCCGTATCGCCATCGGAAACTTCAAGGAACTCAATATCATCGTCAAGGGTGACGTGGACGGTTCAGTGGAGGCACTCTCAGATTCATTGATCAAACTCTCTACCGAAGAGGTTCGTGTCAATGTCATCCACAAGTCAGTGGGCGCAATCTCCGAGTCCGATGTCATGCTGGCCACTGCATCCGATGCGATCATCATCGGTTTCCAGGTACGTCCTTCTGCTGATGCAAGAAACCTCGCAGAGAAAGAGGGCATCGAAATCCGTCTCTACTCCATCATCTACGATGCCATCAATGAGGTTACTGACGGTATCGAGGGTATGCTTGAGCCTGAGAAGAAGGAGGAAGTTACTGCAACTGCAGAGGTTAAGCAGACTTTCCACATTTCCAAGGTCGGAACGATTGCCGGCTGTCTTGTCAAGGACGGCAAGATGACTGCCAAGAGCAAGGTACGTCTTATCCGTGACGGCATCGTGGTCTATACCGGTGAGCTTTCATCTCTCAAGCGCGGCAAGGATGACGCAAAAGAGGTCATGAGCGGAATGGAATGCGGTATCGGTATCGACAAATACAATGATATCAAGCCTGGCGATGTCATCGAGGCATTCCAGATTGTCGAGATCAAGAGGACGCTGTAAAGCTTCCCGCATAATTTGAAAAACACCTGGTGCAGGGAATTGCATCAGGTGTTTTTTTACATTAATATGAGGTTCGATATCTGCTACTCCTCCGGGACATATTCGAGAATGTCGCCGGGCTGGCAGTCAAGGGCGCGGCAGAGGGCCTCCAGAGTAGAGAAACGCACCGCCTTGGCCTTACCTGTCTTAAGAATGGAAAGATTCGTGGCGGAGATACCGACTTTCTCAGCCAGTTCCCCGCTCGACATCTTCCTGCGAGCCAACATTACATCTATGTTAACTGTAATCGGCATAATCGTTATTCAGTAGCCTCCCCTTCTGCCGGAGACTGTGGCTTCACTTCTGCTCCCTTGAGATAGCTCGGAAGATTCATACCTGCCATCTTGAACAGCTCGTCAAGCGGCGGAACAGACTGCATCATACCGGAGATGAAATTGGCAGTGGACGTCTTGCCGTCACCCTTGCCGTTTCCGTCCCAGACGGTAACCTTGTCGATCTTGATGCCCTTGACAGCCTCGACCTGAGTCTTGACAAGTTCAGGAAGCTTATCCGCGATAAGCATGAGCACAGCCTTCTGTGCATCACCTTCAGCAGCATTGACAAGCCTCTGGAAACCATCAGCCTGCTTGGTAAGAATTTCTTCGATACCCTTCGCCTGGGCAGCCATCTTCGCGTAAATCGCATCAGCCTCACCCTGAGCTGTCCTGCGCAGCTTTTCTGCTTCAGCCTCGGCGTCAATGATGGCCTTTTCCTTCTCAATCTGGGCAGGAACTACAATGTTAGCCTGCTGGGTAGCCTGCTCTCTGGCAGCACGCGCAAGCTCGGCACTCTGCTCTGCCTTATATGCCTCTTCCATCGCCATAGCGGCCTGGACCTTTTCCGCTGCTATCGCAATTCTTGCAGCTTCAGCCTCCTTTTCACGTCTGACCGCATCAGAATTGGCGATTGCAATCTTGGAATTGTTCTCACCTTCGACTGCCTTTGCATTGGCATCAGCAGTGGAAATTCTGGTGTCGCGGACGGTCTCGGCAATGCGGATATCCTTGTCCCTGTCAGCCTCTGCCTTACCGATCTCACCGAAACGGTTCTGCTCGGCAACGCTCTTCTTGGCATCATTGATAGCCTTGGCAGCCGCCTCCTTTCCGAGAGCCTCGATGTAGCCGGACTCGTCGCGGATATCGGTGACATTCACATTGATAAGCTTCAGACCGATCTTGCGGAGCTCTGCCTCGACATTGGTACTGACATTGGCGAGGAACTTGTCGCGGTCGGAGTTGATCTCCTCGATGTCCATGGTCGCGATGACGAGTCTGAGCTGTCCGAAGAGGATATCGGTGGCGATGTTCTGGATATTCTCGATGGTGAGACCGAGCAGACGTTCAGCCGCATTGGTCATATTTTCAGGCTCAGTGGAGATGCCGACAGTGAAGCGGCAAGGCACATCCACACGGATATTCTGCTTGCTGAGCGCATTGGTAAGATTGCATTCGATGGAAATCGGAGTAAGATCCAGGAAAGAGTAGCTCTGGAAAACAGGCCAGATGAACGACGCCCCTCCGTGAATACACTTGGCAGATGAAGTTCCTCCGTTCTTGTTTCTTCCTGTTTTTCCGTAGATTACGAGAATCTTGTCAGACGGACAACGCTTGTAGCGGTGGAGTATTGCGGACAATGTGACGATAAGCACGACTACCGCAATCGCAATGATGATAATTATTTCCATATCACAATGAATTAGGTATTATTATAGTGTCAAATTATAAGCGGCTCCAAGGGTTCCACTAGCAATGTACTGGAATCCACTACTTCCACGACCTTTATCTGAGCTCCGGTAGGAATTGAATCACAGTCAGTTACGGCATCATATTCACGCACGGCGCCATTGATGGTTATCTGCACTTTGCCGGTCCCGCGTCTATCCCCCGGAATAGTCAGATAGACCTTTCCGTGACATCCGGCCGCAGATTTATAGACATTGATATTTCCCGACTGCTGCATCCCGGCCAGCCACTTGAACATCAGCATCACGACAGTGACAAGGGCCACGCCGACAACGAACGCCAGAAGCAGGACCAATGCTTCAGAACCGAACTTGCCATGCATCAGTATGGCCGTCCAGCTGAACCCGAGAAAGAAATTCACCAAGTTCCTGAAAGTGAACAGGTTCATCGAAGGATCCCCGTCAAAGTCCGGATGCATATCCAGGCCACCGCCAAAATCCGGGTCAATGTCGCCGCCCAGGTCGGTGTCCGAGTCAATGCCGACAAATGTAAGTATGCTCTGGATAATAAAAGTCAATGAAGTGGCTATGGCGATGCACCATAGAATCTTCATGAACAAGTCAAGCGAAGTCCACCATTCTGTAATCATAGTTAATAATGTTTCGGGACAATGTCCCAGGTTGTTTCCGCTAATATAAAAACAATTTTACGAATATCGATAAATTTTCTACCAGATTCGTAAAATTTCACCTTTTCAAGGTTAATTGAAAGAAATCTGGGAAAGATTTAGGTTTTAATGATTTTTTTACAAGCCCGGAAGCCCGGTGGGTGGTGGGCCGCCGGAGGTCCGCTACGCTCATCCCGTCAGGCTGCCGCCTGCCCCCCATTCACAAAGCCGATGTTGTAGTGCAACCTGCAAATAGCTGTGTATCAGGCATTTAACCAAAATCAGAGTTATGGTTTTCACAACTCTGAAAATACCTAAACCTCTGCTACTCAGTGGCTTACAGGTCGCATTTACATGTATCGTCGATGAAACAACGATTATTTTATTAGCATAATTTCATCAAAGTAATTATATTTGCATAAAAACACGTGAATATGGAAACGAATCCCTTTATTTTGACAAGCCGGATTCCTGAGCAGTATTTCTGCGACAGGGTTGCCGAAACGGAAAACATTCTCAAATGCATTGACAATCAGGAGAACATTGTGCTTACGGCAAGACGGCGCATCGGCAAGACCGGACTGATCAATCATTGTTTCGACGTGCAACGCATAAGGCAGAACTACTATGAAATATCCATTGATATTCTGCATACGGCATCGCTCAAGGAATTTGTCCAGGAGCTTGGCAATGTCAGTTTTCGTGCCGTTGCCAGTCGGAGCGAAAGAATGATGAAATCGTTTGCTGCCGCATTGAGGTCTTTGTCGGCGAGTTTCGGGTATGATCCCGTGTTGGCGTCGCCGACATTTGACATTAAGCTTGGAGATATCGAGCGACCTCAATACACGCTTGATGAAATTTTCCAGTTTCTAGAAAATGCCGACAAGCCATGTATTGTTGCCATTGATGAGTTTCAGCAGATAATCAGGTATCCAGAAAAGAACGTGGAGGAGCTTCTGCGTGGAAAAATTCAGAAATTGACCAATACGCATTTCATATTCGCGGGTTCAGAAAGAAGAATAATGTCCGAAATGTTCTTTTCCGAGAAACGTCCGTTTTATCTTAGCGCCACATCTATTGCACTTGATCCGATAGATAGGGATGTCTATCGGGAATTCGCAGAACTCCAGTTCCGCAATGGTGGAAAGCAATTATCTCCGGATGCGTTTCTACACGTATATGATAAGTTTGAGGGTGTCACAATGCACATCCACAGGGTTCTGCACGATGCCTATGCCTATACTGGGCACGGAGGATGTATCTCCGTTACCGATATCATGTCCATCTGCAAGTCCTACATTCACGAGTACGGGTCGCGTCTGCGTGAGTTGATGTCAAATGTTTCGGAACAGCAGAAGGAGGTGCTTTATGCAATCGTAGAGGAAAAGGAGGCCACATCCATAACATCATCGGCATTTATAAAGCGACACAGGCTCAAGTCCGCCAGTTCGATACAATCAGCCATGAAATATCTTTTGTCTGAGGACCTTGTGACCAAGACCGGAAACGTATATACCATCTCAGATCCTATGCTTCGCATCTGGATAGAGTCGGAGAAAATCTGTTAGCGTGGCAGCGTCCCGCCGTTTTTTTTATGCGCCCGGTCAGTGGTGTGACCGCCGGAGGTTCGCTTCGCTCATCCTGTCAGGCTGGCGTACTCGGCGCCCTGAACTGTCTCTAAGCTTTGTAACCTCCTCTAAAGACGAGCCGGTTATCTCGCAGATGGTTTGGAGGTGATGTCTTCTATCTCATGTTCCGGAAAGATAACTTTCAGAAATTCAATGAGAATGTCTTTGTCACTTCGCTGCCGAAGAGCAGTTTGAAGGACCAATCCACCATCGGATCGATGTACCTCGCCTTGATTCTTTCATCCATTATCAAATGATTCAGGCAGCGATAGTATTTCATCGTGTGTGTCTGGATCTATACTCGCAGGAGCCCGCTATCCCTACCATTCTGAACTAATGAGCATCCTAATAAGTCTGCGAATGCCTATATAATAAATTGATATACAGTTGATTATATAGGTTTAGGGTGACATACAAATATGCTCATCACCCTATTTTTTTATGGGAGTGAGCATGTCGGATAGCGGATTAAAGACAGCGTAACAATCAATGGCTCAATAGATTATAAGGATTTGTGCGGCTTTATGGGGATGCTCATTGGTTCCAAAATTTATAGGCATCTCCGCAGTTATGTCTTGCCGTGCAGCTGATCGGCCTCTGACTTTGCGTTTTCAAACGTCAATAGCCAATGGAAACACAGGAAAGCACTTTCTTCATTGCAAGTTAGCTCTGGACGGACCAGTTCATAGCCGGACAGCGGCATAGCCCGCGGCGAATTGCGAAGCACCTGAGCAGAGCGGGCTATGCCGCTGCCGGAATGATACCTGCACACAAGGTTTTCCCACTGCTTTTTTCAAAGGCTACCGCTTCAGGCGGGAGACATTGTCGTTGCAAATGTCATCTCGGTCATCGGGGCCGATGGTGGAGAAGGTGACATCGTTCAGGACGACATCTGCTACATTGCGGAAATACGCGCCGTAAGAAGGGAAACAAGGCCAGCGGTCAAAAGGCATTGACGCGATTTTTGTGCCAAGTCCCGGCTCCGGGATACCGATGAATGAAAATGCTGAATTAAAGATAGTTACCTTATCGGTAGTTGCGCACCCCCAGCTTTTCACTGACAATGCCATGCGGCAGTTGATGGCACGGTAAGCGTCTATCGTGACGTCTGTGCAATGATTGTCATCCTGCAATGTCATGCAAAACGGAGACAGGACACTGTCTGCAACACAATTCTTGACGCAAATGCCTGACAATGTGCCGGGTGCGTCACCCCATCCGCCAGGTTCGAAAATCATGGCATGAAGCATATCGCCGCCTTTGTCAGATCTGGTGAGATGCGGGGAACGTCCGGGGCCGATGAATGCGCAGTCGGAAATCCGCACATCTTCAGACGGCATAATCATACGGAGACCATTGCACGAGGAATTGAAGCGGCACCTGTCAATAACCATATTATGCCAATAACCGCCGGCCATGCAGTCATCTCCCGTAGAAAAATCACACTCACTCACATTGACACTCTCCGCTCCTCTGATGTGGATTCCGTCCCATCCGCCGGTAATCCTCAGGCCATTGAACTTACAGTCAGTCAGTTCATAACCGAGAACTGCGTAGTTTGAGGAATTGTCAATGCTGATTCCCGACATCGTAAAACCGGCCGTTTCCGCAACAAGTACAGTATGAGGCCCGCGCATTCCCTCCTCGCCGAGAGGATTTCGAATGCCGCCCCCGTCAATTCTGCCGCATCCCGTTATAGCCGCCCCGTCAGCATGACGAGCAATGACAAGTGCCTGGGACCAGATGGTATCCGAAGCGCAATTCTGATTGGCAGTTCCCACTCCAGTATCGTACCTGGACATATCCTTGTCCGTCACATAATGACCGTAAAAGTCAATGTTCCTGCACGCTATGAGTTCCGCATCTTTTTCCAGCCTCAGTTCCACGCCTGCCTTCAGATATATGGTACCGCTCATGAAACAGCCTGCCGGAATGATGACCGTTCCGCCTCCAGAACGGTTGCAACTGTCGATTGCCGCATTGATAATCGATGCATTGTCAAATTCAGGGTCAGTCATCGCGCCCATATCGGTTATTTTCAACGACAGATTATGCGCGCAGCCGGTCAATAGCAGGATCACGGCTGCAAGTGTAGAAATATCTCTCATAATACATTCAAGTGTTATCAATGTCGTCAGTCGCCACACAGGTAGCTGTTGGTTTCAGCCTTAGCCTGCCTATATGTTTCGCATGAAACCAAAAAAAGGCGTCTCAAAACTATTTGTTCCGAAACGCCTTTTTATGTTGAGATACCACGACTCGAACGTGGACTAAGTGAACCAAAATCACTTGTGCTGCCATTACACCATACCTCAATTCAGCCCGGCAAAGATAGGACTATTTTCCGTTTTTGCCAAAAGTATTTGCAAAGTATAGGCTTTCTAACGTGTTTCGCCTATTTCTCTTCCGGCTTGCCGCAAGTATAGCCGAGTTTCTCGATAGCCTTCTTCAATGTTGCCTCGTCAGTCTTCGCCGCGTCATAAGTAATGGTCACGGTTTTCTTTTCGAGATTGATATCCAATGACTTGACACCCTTTTCGAAAGAAATGTTCTCCTGAACTTTCTTCACACAGTTCTGACAGTGAAGTCCGACATTGAAAACCACCGTCTTCAACTCCTTTTTAGGAGCAGCTTCCATAACATTGGCCATGACAGGCTCAGCGACAGTCATTGACAGCGGAAGCATTGCTGCAACTACAGCAGCATAAATCAATTTTCCCATATAAACATATTATTTCCAAAGCGTAAACCTTACGCCAAGATAAAACTTCGTTCCCATAATCGGTCCCCAGACAGCACTCGCGTCGAAATCCGGACGAGATGCGTCCACATGAGAGGACATGCCATCAACAGACGTGCCGATTACCACGTTCTTCTGCCTGAAATTGGTAAGATTTTCTGCTCCGAGATACAGGTCCACACCCTTGAAACGCTTGGTAACCTGAAGATACAGAAGCGGATACGCCGGCGTATAACCATCCGCATACAGAAGTTTGCCGTCATCTCCACGCAGATCCTTCATAAATTCATAGACACGTGCCTTGCCATTGACAGAAGCCGTGAAATCGAAAATCCACTTGTTCAGATTTGTGGCATATTGCAGGTTCAGCACTCCCTTGTAGCGGCTCGTCATCGGCCGTTCAACAAGACCGCGTCCCTCCAGTTCCACCTTGGCATCCGTATAACGGAATGTAGCGGAAACCGTAAATCTCCTGAAAGCCTCAACATTGAAATCAACCTGATAATTATTTGAAAATGAGCGTTTTCCTCCAAGGGCATAAAAGGCGATAGCATTGAGTCCGTGCTCATAATCGACCACCATCTGATCCGCAAAACGAGTCCCGAAATAGTCGAAACTCAAATACGTGTCATCCGAAGCCCCGAACGGCAGATAGAAGGTGGCATTGCCCCCGAAAGTCCACGCATCCTCCAGAAGATGTTCAGAATACGCTCCGGTAAATGACTTGCCGGTGGAAAGGACGCCGATATTGTCAATGACAGGCAACGCGCGCCTGAGACCACGACCGCCGTTCGCCCTCAGGACAATCTGTTCCAACGGGCTGTATTTCAATGTCAGACGAGGCACGGCCTTGAATCCTTCTCCATTGAACCAGTCACCGCGAAGTCCGACAATCGAAGAAAACTTATCGCCTGCGTGGAACGTATATTCTCCGGAAATGCCGGCATTGTAGAAAGCGTCGGATTTCTTACCCGGCTCCAGTTTCTGAGCCGCCACCTTGCGCATGAAATCTTCCGCGAACCAGTCAGCCGTACCGCCGAGAGCCAGCGTAAACTTGTGGGAATCATTGATTTCATCCTGGAAAAGCACATTGAAGAAACCGGAATTCTGTGTGGCCAGATACTTGGACGCTCCTGCCCGGAGATTCATGTCCGTAAGCGTATAGTCGGCCACGAAAGCGATGTTCTTCGCATTGTCCTCACTTATCGGCACACCGACCTTCACATACGTATTCAGCTGACGGTTAATGATATCAGATCCCCACGGCGAGGTGGAGGCCAATGTATATTTCTTGTATTCATATCCCGACTGCCCGCCCTTGCGCATATCCTGGAGAGCACGCAGACCGAAGCGGACCTGCACACCGGTAGGCCCGTAATAGAGCCAGCGGTTGGCGACATTGACCTGAAACATCTCGGGGTCATCCATGAAGCCGTCATGGTTGTGGTCGAATGTGCGGAAATTTCCGGACACATGACCGAGCAGCACGGTGCTCCACTTCTCCCCCATCTGCAGGGATGAGGCGACATTGAAATCAGTCTTCGTGTCATTCATCACTGACGCATTCAGGAAAAGCGGCTTTTCGTCAGTCGGCTTGCGGTATTCCATATTTATCTGACCTGTAATGGATTCCGCACCGTTGTTCACGGATGAGAGGCCCTTGGAGACCTGGATGCTTTCAAGCCATTGGCCAGGCACGTAGGACAGTCCGAACGGAGCAGCAAGACCGCGCATGGACGGACGGTTCTCGTCCAGCATCTGAGTATATATTCCGCTGAGGCCCAGGAGTCTGATCTGTCTGGCACCGGTAACGGCATCCGAATATCCGACCGTGACACTGGCCGAGTTCTCGAAACTTTCCGCAAGGTTGCAGCACGCCATTTTCTTCAGACCTGCAGAGGAAATCACCTCGGTACGGAGTTCCTTTCCCCTCAAAAGATAATTACCGTTCTGCCGGCCCACGAACACAGTCGCATCCAGGCTGTCAGCCCTTCCGTCATAAATCCCCGTAGTATCAGGGGTTTGGGTCAATGCAGCCCCCATGTCAAATGCCGCAGCACCTGTCACGTTCGCCAGTGCAATGGCGGCCATCAATAATCTTGTATAATTCACCATAACCTATTTGTCAAGCAATTCCTTGTCCAAAGCCTTCGCCGCAAGTCGGACAAAATCCACATATCTTTCCTGTACAATCCCCTTCTCCCCTATCTTCACCGTCATCGGAAGAATCTGCAAGTCAAACGAATCCAGTACATCATTCCTCGGTGAAACGCCTTTTCGACTTACGGAATCATCATAAGGAGTGACGAACAAAACGCGCGTCTTGCGGTCGGCCGCCATCAGTTTTGTCAATGCCATTAGCGACTCCCTGCAATGCTGGCATTTGGTATCGAAAAAGAACACATATGTCCCTGAAGGCAGACGACGTATATTCCAGACGCGGGACCTTGCACGGACCTTTACTTTCTCGGACTCAAGCCGGGACGCCTCCAGAATGGATTCCGGGACTCCGCCCGAGGCCATTGTCCCGTAAATTCTCAAGTCCGGCACAAGCGTGCCCGGCAGCGACCTGGACAGCAGATCTGACATAGTACGCGCGTAGCCGATGACATTGACAGTATCCGCTGCGGTATCCCAGATGTCAGGTCGTGACAAGATATACTTGTCAATGACGTATTTTTCCGCCTCCTTGTAGCGGCCGTCCTCCTGGTATGACAGCCAGTAGAACATATCCCCGACAGTCTCCTTGAAAACCGCCACGTCAGGCAACGACTGCGAAGCGATCCTGTCAGTCAGAGCATTCACGTCCTGCACCTCGAAATCATTGCCAAGACTGCCGAATATCTTTTCGAGCAAGGACATTGACTCCTCACTGCCGAAAACGTAATCATCTGAAGCATAGATATTTGCCAGCATTGACTCAAGCGCAGGGACATCCAGTTTCCGGCCCAGAATCACACCATCCTTACCGATGAGAAACATCTGGGGAGTCTTGAGCACGCCATATTTCCGCTGGAAATCAGAGTTCAGCGACGGGTCCCACAGATTGGTCACGCTGACATTGGCCGAACCCTCATACATACGCCTGTTCCGATATATCTGCCAGGCAAGGCTGTCCGCTCCGGTATAGACCGCGTAAACGTCGAGAGACCAATGAGTTGAAGCAAGGAAAGTCCGAAGCATAACCGACTGGAAGAGGCATTCCGTGCAGCCGGTGTCATAAAAGTACAGCACCGAATAACGCCGACTCGGCCCCTCTCCGCCGAAAAGACTCAGAGAATCCCCATCTGCCGTATATAAAGTCAGTTCTTCAGCCTGCTTCCCCACCAGCGAACGCCTGTTGAATTCAGCATAAATCCTGGCATTCATCAGGTCAATGTCATTCTTCATCCGGATCTTTCCGTTAAAGAACCAATTGTCCGCTATATCTATGGCCACGACCTCGACTCCCATCACGTCCGAACTGATGTAAGAGGAGTAGAGCTTCAGCGCAACATATTGACGCACAAGAGAATCCGTGCAGCTTTCTATCAGGAACGAGCATTCCTTTTCCTGTTCCTGCACACTCAGAGGAGCCATTGCCTCCATATATGAATCCAGCTTCGCGCCCAATGCGGCAAACGATGCGGAATCCGGAGTCTGCTGCGCGCCCGGAAGCACTGACCAGGTAAAGGCCAATGCCGACAGCAGAATATGCAATGACTTGAGTTTCATACGGTTCAGGCTTCCGGCAGAACCACTCCTTCCGGAAGGAAAAGAGAGGTGTCGCCATGATGTTTCAGGATATCACGTACCGCTGAAGAAGAGATATGTGCAAACTCCTGGGCGGTCGGGATGATGATGGTCTCGATTTCAGGCGCCAGTTTCCTGTTCGCGTCTGCTATGGAACGTTCCGTCTCAAAATCGATCATATTCCTGACTCCGCGCACGATATGCCTGATGCCGAGCTGGCGACATGCATCTATGGTGAGGTTGTCATACTTGATGATGCTCACCCCCTCAAGCCCTTTGACTGCCTGACTGATGATGTCGATACGCTTATCCATATCGAAGAAGCCGCGTTTGTCCTGATTGATTCCGACAGCCACGACCACTTCGTCGAACATTGTCAATGCCCTTTTCAATATATTCAGATGTCCTGCAGTAAACGGGTCGAAAGACCCCGGGAACAATGCTTTAATTTTCATTACGACAATAAATAATGTTTCGCAAATATAAGAGTTATTGTGCAAATTAAGGTTCGCACCTGCTCGAAAGTTGATAATCATAGGAAAACGTAGTGATTTTGGGCTTTATTTTATAGGAAAACGCAGTATATCCGATGAATTTTTTATAGGAAAACGCAGTTTATGTCTTGAAAATGTATATATTTGCATTACTAAACAGGCAGTAATATGTTATTCAGAAAAATCGCAACACGGATTGAAGAATATCTATCATCGGATTCGGACAGGATGCTGTTGATTGATGGAGCTCGACAGATAGGCAAGTCATACATCATCCGCCATGTGGGTGAAATGATGTTCCCCAACTATATTGAGATCAATATGGAAGAAGATAAATTGGGAGACCGGGTTTTTGCAGACGCAAAAACCACGAAGGACTTTTATATGGCATTGAGTGTTGTGGCCGGCGATAAGATGAAGCAACGGAAAAATACTCTTGTATTCCTCGACGAGATACAAGCCTATGATCATCTTCTGACTCTTGTAAAATTCTTGATGAAAGAGAAGAAGTTCACTTATATTGCCAGCGGTTCTCTGCTTGGAGTAACTTTGAAGAATACTCAATCCGTTCCAATGGGAAGTTTGGATATTCAACATATGTATCCAATGGATTTTGAAGAATTCCTATATGCTAATGGTGTAGGAGAATTTGCTATAGATTCCATGAAAGAGAGTTTCCATAAGCAGGAGGCCTTGTCGGAAGCGATGCACAACAAACTTATGGACCTCTTTAAAAAATATCTGTTGGTAGGTGGTCTACCGAAAGCTGTTGAGATATTCGTAGCAAGTCGTAATGTAGTAGAATTCCGCTCTATTCAGAAAGAAGCTCATGATTTATATGGTGTTGACGCCACTAAATACGAGGAGGAACATGATAAGAAATTGAAGATACGCCGCATCTTTGATATGATTCCATCAAACCTTGAGAATAAAAAGAAGAGAGTCGTCATCAAGAATATCGAAGACAAAAAGTGGAAAAGAAGTAATGATTATCTGGATGAGTTTGACTATCTTATCTCTTCCGGCATAACATTGGAGGTAAAAGCAATCAGTACACCAACATATCCCTTGGTGGAGAATAGTGGTAAGAACTTATTAAAACTATATATGAATGATGTCGGAATTCTGTCCGGCATATTTTATCGTAACAATATCAAGGCTGTAATGTCTGATATAAAGAGTATTAATCTCGGCTCTGTCTATGAGACAGTCGTAGCTCAGGAGTTGAAGGCACACGGATACGATTTATACTATTACGACAACAAGAAAAACGGGGAGGTTGATTATTTGATTGATGATACCGACAATCTGTCAAATATTCCAATAGAGGTAAAGTCCGGAAAAGATTATTCAGTTCATAGTGCATTGGATAAGTTCGTGTCAAATGATGACTATAACATAAACAAAGCCTATGTGCTATCCAATGAGCGGAATGTGTATGTTAAGAATGGAATTATATATATGCCTATTTACTATGTTATGTTTTTCCAGAATACATCCAATGTGGTAGAAGAATTTCAAGGATAATAGAAGAGGAGGCTACGCCAATCGTAGTCAGTTCCTTGAACCGGTCTGACAACAAATGACTTGTCTATGAAATAAAAGAAGCCAGAAAAATCGCGAAACTGAAAACACAATAGTCCTTGAACTCCCGGCGGAAAATCCGTGAAGCCTTATATATCTCAAAGTGAACGGTAGTTTCAGGCATCTTGAACATTTCTGCGAGTTCCTTATATGACTTCTTGTCTATACGTCTGGCCATGAACACTTCATAAGTAAGTTCAGGCATCTGTTTCCGGCATTTTTCCAGCAAGTCCAGAATATCAATCTTGACCTCCCTGCAGCCAGAAGAAGATAATCTCTCAATATCCGCATCAATCCAGGCACACCGACTGTCTAACTGCTCAAAACCACACTCTCTCCTTTTTTTCTTGAGGTAGTTCAGGCACCTGTTCTTGATAACTGTCGCGAAAAAAGTCTTAGGGCTATGCACATATTGGCTGTCTTTGGACAGCATCAACTGAAACAAACATTGGGAAACCATTTCCTCAGCGACAACCGTGTCTTTTACATAACTGTCCGCAATGCAGATATAACGTTTCTTCTCATTGAACAATGAAAGAATCTCCTCTTGGGTTATAATATGCTTATCAGTTATAGGCACAGCTCAATTAACTATCTATCTTCGAATTCTCTACGAAGATAACTATATTTTTCAAAAAGTTGATTTTTTTGCTAGCAAAACCACCACTCCGATTGTCTAGATAATATAACACGGAAAACGACAACAACTATGATACAAAAAAAGAAATGCAGCAAGGTCGATGCAGACCTGCTTTTCAGGTTTTTCAACAATGACACTAGCAAAGAGGAAGAATCCTCCATTTGTGAATGGCTGGATGAAAACGACGAGCACAAGGAGACATATAACAACGCAAGGGAACTTCATGAAGCGTTCCTGCTGAGCGCACCAATTGAGTTGCTCAATGGAGACATTCCAGAAGCCACCAAAAAGAAGAGACGCACTAAGCGCTTCATATGGATAGCAGCCGGAAATGTTGCAGCGGTCCTTTTGTTCTGCCTCATCAGTTTCCATATGTTCAATGCCAAATATGAGACCAGACTGGAAAACACCCTGGCGAGCATATCGGTGCCTGCCGGCAAAAGTATGGACTACACATTTGCAGACGGGACTACCATAAGACTGAACTCAGGAGCAAAACTCACTTATCCGATGACGTTCGCCAAGGATAGACGGGAAGTGCACCTCGAAGGAGAGGCATATTTTGAGGTATCACATAACGCAGAGAAACCCTTCATCGTAAAGACTTTCGCATCAGACATCGAGGTGCTGGGAACTGAGTTCAACGTGAATGCCGACTCGGAGACCGGAGAATTCTCAGCAACTCTTATTAAAGGCTCGATACGACTATCAAATACACTTCAGCCTGGGGAACAAATCGTTATGCACCCGAACGAGAAAGTAACCATAACTGACAGACATCTTGTCCTTTCCAAACAGGAATCTGATGATGACATCATCTGGACAAAAGGATTCATTGACATCAGCGGGTTGGACTTCGGGCAGTTGATGAAAAAATTCGAGAATGCGTTTGGTGTCAATATCGTTCTTGATCACAAGATAACTTCTGGGCCTATTTTTGACAACGGTAAATTACGCATCAGTGACGGCATTGACAATGCTCTAGGAACAATAAGAAAAGGCGGTATCGACTTCACATACTATAAAGACAGCAAGACGAATACAATCTATCTGAGATAGATAACCGCAACGAAAAGAAAAAACCACATATATCAATGATCATGACATAACACGGCATATAGAACCACACGGCACGATAAAGCCTGCGGGTGATCAGCTCCGCAGGCAAAGCAACAAGCCACATTAATACACAGGACTTATTACCAATAATTACACAAAAGTATGAATAAACTCAGTATTCTGCAACACGGCAGAGTGTTCTGTCTTATTCTGTTGTCGTTCCTTGCTGTCAATCTTGAAGCAAGAGCGCAGAACACTGCAAGAATAACGCTGGAACTTAAAAATATCGCTCTAAAGAAAGCATTGGCTGAAATTGAAGAACAATCAAGTTACCTGTTTTTCAATCAAGGAGTGGACTTGTCACTGACAGTAAGCGTTTCCGTGAAAAATGAGACAATAGAAAACACCTGCAAAACACTTTTCACACCGTTTGGCGTCCGATACAAGATTGACGGAACCCAAATCTACATCTCAAAAATCAAGAAAACGACGTTGAGCGGAACCGTGCTTGATGCATCCGGGCTACCTGTTCCTGGAGCGACAGTCATGGAGCACGGCACGTCCAACGGCACGATGACCGATCTTGACGGAAAGTTCTCCCTGACTGTGGTCGGTAATGACGGTGTCCTTGACATCAACTGTCTGGGATACGAAACCAAAAGCATCACTGTCGGCACACGTACCGTATTCAGTATCGTGCTCCAAGAAGAAAGTGTAGCCTTGGAAGGTACTGTAGTCACCGCCCTTGGCATACGCCGCGACCAGAAGGCCCTGAGTTATAATGTCCAGGAGGTCAATGCCGAGCTGCTTACATCTGTAAAGGATGCTAATTTCATCAACTCCCTTGCAGGAAAGGTGGCCGGTGTTGCCATCAACACATCCTCATCAGGAGTAGGCGGAGCATCAAAGGTGGTACTTCGTGGAAACAAGTCCATCAGCCAGTCGTCCAATGCCCTCTATGTCATTGATGGCGTTCCGATGTATAATTTCGGTGGTGGCGGCGGAACAGAATTCGACTCCAAAGGAGCCACAGAGTCCATCGCCGACCTTAACCCGGAAGACATCCAGAGCATCTCCGTCCTCACCGGTGCTGCTGCAGCCGCACTTTACGGGTCGCAGGCTGCAAACGGCGCTGTTATGATAACCACAAAGAAAGGAGAATCAGGAAAATTAAAGGCCTCCTTTTCAAGCAATACCGAATTTCTTGACCCATTCATCATACCTGAGTTTCAGACAAGTTACGGAACAGGACTTAACGGAACCTCCGGATTCAGCGGAATTTACAGCTGGGGCTCATGTATTCCCGAAGAATCACGCTATAACTACTCCCCACAAAAATATTTTAAAACGGGACACACGTACACCAATGCCTTCTCCATCAGCGGAGGCACCGACCGCAACCAGACCTACTTCTCTGCTGCGGCCGTCAACTCCAACGGAATAATCCCGAACAATAAATACGACCGTTACAATTTCACATTCAGGAACACAAGTTATTTCCTTAAAGATCGACTCAGACTTGACGCCTCTGCGAGCTACATCATCCAGAAAGACCAGAACATGACCAATCAGGGAGTGTATTCCAATCCTCTGGTGCCAGCATACCTTTTTCCCCGAGGAAATGATTTTGATGTCTATCGCAGTTTCGAGCGATACAATTCGGGAACAAAATTGATGGAACAATTCTGGAACGAAGACCTTGTCGGAGATCTGCGCATGCAAAACCCCTATTGGATAAACTACCGCAACCTCCGCAACAACGACAAAAAGCGTTATATGCTTTCGTTTTCAGCAAGTTACGACATTCTCGACTGGCTGAATGTGGCCGGACGTGTCCGCATAGACAACGCGAACAATCTCTTCACACAAAAATTGTTCGCTTCGTCCAATGCGACCATCACAGAAGGCGGTAACAACGGACACTACACGGAAGCACGCACAAATGACACCCAGACCTACGCCGACATTATGGTCAATGTTGACAAAACCTTCGCACAAGACTACAGCATTGTCGCAAACCTCGGAGCTTCAATCAATTACATCTCATCCGACGAACTGCGCTACGGCGGGCCGATTCAAGAAAACGGACTTGCGAACGTTTTCAATGTCTTCGATCTTGACGATGTGAAGAAACGCGCCACCAAAAGCGGATGGCATGACGAGACTCAGTCTGTTTTCGGAAGCATAGAGTTCGGTTGGAAAAAATCTCTCTTTCTCACCCTCACCGGGCGTAACGACTGGGCATCCCAGCTCGCCGGTTCCAATCAGTCATCCTTCTTCTATCCTTCCGCAGGTCTTTCCTGGGTGCCTACGGGCCTATGGGATATGGGAGCACTCGGCTACCTCAAATTCAGAGGTTCGGTCGCATCCGTAGGTATGCCTTTCCCTCGCTTCCTCACGATGCCGACCTACGAATATGACGCGACCAACAAAATCTGGAAGGACAAGACACACTATCCCATCGGAGACTTGAAACCGGAACGCACCCTCACCTACGAACTTGGTTTTGAGGCGCGTTTGTGGCAGGACTTCAGCATAAACCTGTCCTGGTATATGGCAGACACCTACAATCAGACATTCGACCCTCATCTCCCTCCATCTTCCGGCTACACCACCATCTACCTTCAGACCGGTAGTGTCCGCAACACCGGAGTCGAGGCGAGTTTGGGTTACAATCACAGCTGGCACGGTTTCACTTGGGACAGCAACTTCACATTCAGCTGGAACAAAAACGAAATCACCTCTCTTGCTGACAATGCCATAAACCCGATTACGGGAGAGCCGCTCAATCTCGACAGACTTGAAATCAAAGGACTCGGAAAAGCGAAATACATACTCAAGAAAGGTGGTACGCTCGGCGACCTCTACACCACTTCGCGACTGAAACATAATGAAAAAGGATTCATCGACATCGATGATGCCGGACAGGTCAGCGTTTTGGATTCGGGAAGCGAAATTTTCCTCGGGACCGTTTTCCCTAAATACAATCTCGCTTGGCGTAACGAACTGAGTTATAAGGGACTGCACTTCGGATTCCTGCTCAGTGGAAGAATCGGCGGCATCGTTTACTCCGCGACTCAGGCAAATCTCGACTTCTACGGAGTTTCCAAATCTTCCGCTGCTGCCCGCGATGCGGGAGGAGTGATTGTCAATGACAGAGCTGTGGTTGACGCACAGAAATGGTTCCAGACCATCGGTTCGCAGAGCGGGTTGCCGCAGTATTACACCTACTCTGCTACAAACTTCCGCCTGCAAGAACTCTCCTTCGGTTACACTCTACCGGGCAAATGGTTCAAAGACAAATGCTTCCTCACCATTTCCGCCGTAGGACACAACCTCCTGATGATATACTGCAAGGCTCCATTCGACCCGGAGTCAATCGCCTCTACCGGCAACAATTATCAGGGAATTGACTACTTCATGATGCCATCACTACGCAGTATGGGTGTAAACTTTAAGCTCGACTTCTAAAAACCATGACAATTATGAAACATAAAAAAATATTTCTGTTGAGTTTGCTTGCACTCGCTTCCTGCACTGATCGTTTTGAATATCTCAACACGAACCCGAATCAGGTGAACCAAGAGCAGATGCAGGCAAACAACTACATAGTCGGGACCAAAGTGGTGGCGCTGCAAAGCCTTGTCATTCCTGTTCAGGAACATCAATACCAGTTCCAGGAAAGCCTTATGGGCAATCCGTTCGCCGGATATATGGGTTCGACCGTTGACACATGGCAGGCCCGCTGGGAAACTTTCAACCCGAGCGGTGACTGGAGACGCACCACATTCACTGATGTGATGACCAACTTCTATGCTCCATATCGGGGCATATTGAACGGCACTGACGACGAAGTGGCTGTCGCATTCGCCAATCTCTTCCGTGTCGCCGTGATGCAAAGGCTCACCGACGCCTACGGCCCCATCCCGTACAGCAATGTCCTGGCAACTGAAAAAGTAACAGTAAAATATGACTCCCAGCAGGATGTTTACAATGCTATGTTCAAAGAACTCGACGCCGCAATCAAGGCGTTCTCGGACAACCTGAGCACCCCGTCTTCCTCTTGGGCGAAGTATGACAGAGTCTATTATGGAGATATATCCAAATGGCTGAAATATGCCAACTCTCTGAAACTCAGAATGGCGATGAGGGTAAGTTATGTCGCCCCTGAGTTGGCCCGGGAAAAAGCCTCTGAAGCCGCAGCCTCCGGCGCGCTCATCATCACAAATGCGGACAATGCCTACATCCACCCTGTGGAAAACAAGCTTGCCCTCATCTACAACGACTGGAACGACCACCGCGCGGCAGCAGACATAATCAGCTATATGAACGGATACAAAGACCCGCGTCGCGAGAAAATGTTCATCAAGAATCATCCTTCTGCCAATGAAGAAAGTGAACGTAAATATGCCGGTTTGCGTATAGGGTCCACCGTATCCAAAAAATCTGCATTCGTTGACGGTTATTCCAATATGGCAGTAAGTTCAGGCGACCCTCTGCTATGGATGAATGCGGCGGAGACAAACTTCCTTCTCTCAGAATATGAACTCCGTTTCACTAAAGACAACGCCAAGGCAAAAGAATACTATGAACAGGGAGTCATCCTTTCCTTTGAAGAGAGAGGGGCAACCGGTGCGGAGGACTATCTTTCCAACACCACCGACACCCCTGAACTCTACATTGATCCGCTCGGAAACTATAGCGCCGAGAGAAAAATGAGTGAATGTAAGACAGCTTGGGAAACGGCTTCCGACGAAGAGGGACATCTCGAACAAATCATCACCCAGAAATGGATTGCCATCTTCCCGCTCGGCAATGAAGCTTGGGCGGAATACCGTAGGACTGGCTATCCTAAACTTCTGCCGGCTGTGCAGAACCTCGGACCTGACAAACTCGACCTTGACCATCATGCCAGACGGCTCGTTTATCCTGTGGAAGAATATACGTCCAACGGGGTCAACCTCAATGAGGCCATATCCATACTTGAAAGCGAATCGTCTTCCGGAGGCGGCGACGCAATGTCCACCCGTCTTTGGTGGGATGTTAAACCTTATTAACGCAAGATTATGATGAAATCAAAGACAATAATAATCCCAATCCTTGCACTTCTCCTGCTTGCAGGATGTTCGAAATGGAACACGACGGAGCCGGTGGGCACTGACACCAGTCATCCTTGGGACCGCGACCCTCAATTGTGGGAAGAATATTGGGAGAGCCTCCGCGCCTACAAGCAGCGCAAGCACAGTCTCGTCTATGTCCGTTTCGACAATGCGGCAGAAAAACCGGGTAGCGAAAAGAACTTTATGCGCTGCCTTCCGGACTCGCTCGACTTTGTTTCGCTGACCAATGCCGGGAATTTCTCCGCCTATGACGCTGAAGATATGCAGTGGATGCGAAAAGTGGGGACCAAGGTTCTCTATCAGATAGACCTTTCCAAAGAAGTCGATTTCGGCAATGCGATAAAGATTGCCAAGGACAATTCTCTGGATGGCTTTTCGATTGTCGGGGACATCAAATCCGGCGGCGACAAAATTTCCGCTGCCCTGTCAAAGATCCACGGCAACGGACTGCTTGTCCTCGAAGGCTATCCGAATATGCTGACTGAAGAAGAACTCGGCAAAATAGATTTGTTTGTCCTACCTTCCGAGTCAGTAGAAAACTCCTACGCCTTGAACAATCTGATTCAGGATGCGTTGGAATGCGGGGTGTCGAGAGATAAAATCCTCCTTGCAGCCTCTTTCGGCGGCAGTTGGTACGACGAATCCAATGCCGAAAAGCCTGTAGTTCCGTCAATGGCGGAGAATGTAATCAAGTTCGGACCTCTCGCAGGGCTTGCCCTCTACGACATAATGTCGGACTACTACCACTACGATGGTAACTGGCTAAGTTTAAGAACAACTATTTCAAGACTCAACCCATAACAAGATGAAACACAAAACTATAATACTTATGCTGCTTTTGGCTGCCACTTCCTGCGACCGCTTCTCGGTGGCTGACAGAGTCTTCGAAAACTCGGTCTATCTTGACGTGAGCGCATTTGACCGCATCCAGACAGCTACATTCAGCAACACGGTGGATGTTGCTGTGAAGGAACTTTCAGTAAAGCTTTCCTACCCGGCCGACAAAGACATAAGCGCCACAATCTCCGTGGACGAGAGTCTTGTTCCCGAGTACAACAGCAGATATGGCACGGACTATCAGATGCTTCCTGCCGCTTTCCTTGATTTTAACGGAAAAACAGTCACAATCGGTGCCGGCAAAGTCAGCTCTGAAAAAGTCGTCATCGGTTTCAAAAATCTGATGGGAGAAGGAGACGCGCAGGCCGGAGCGATGGAAATCGACAAGACCTGGCTGCTCCCCGTCACTCTTCATTCCGACGACATCGAAATTATGAAAAGTTCAGCGACAGCCTACTACCTTGTCAAACGCTCTTCAGCCATCACCGTGGCAGTCCAGCTGACTGACGATTTCATTTGTTTCCCTCGTCTTGACGACCCTGCCGAAACTGAATTGAAAGCCGTCTATAACGACCTCACTGCCGTGACATACGAAGCCCTTGTTTACATCGACAAATACGACACGGACAATGTGAGCATTTCCACCATTATGGGCGTGGAACAATATCTTCTGCTCCGTATCGGTGACGCGAATTTCGAACGTCAGCAACTCCAGTTCGACGGCTCCGGAAGCGGCACCCAGTTCGGAAAGATTCCGTCCAAATCGGATGCGTCCAAAAAGCTCTCCACCGGGCAATGGTACCACGTCGCCACCACTTACGACCAGGCCACCCGCATCGCCCGCATCTACCTCAACGGAAAACTGCTCGACGAGGCCAAAGATGTCGGTGTTGCAGGCTCAAGTCCGGAAAACCGCATCAGGCTCGCTCCTCGTGTCACCGAGAACGGAAAAGCCGGAGAGGGCTACTGCTTCCTCGTGGGTAATTCCTACAACCCCAACCGTTCGCTGCAAGGCAAAATTGCCGAAATCCGGGTTTGGAGAACTGCCCGCAGCGGACAGGAAATATGGAACAATATGTACCGTATCGATGCGCCTGAATCCCAGGAAGACCTCATAGGCTATTGGAAGTGTAACGACGGCAAGGGCGACACTGTCACCGACTATTCCCGATACAAGAATCACGGAAAATTCGGTGCCAAGGAGCAGTGGCAGATTACCACAGGAATATCCGTGGACAAAAAAGAACCCGAATGGGCCGTCAATGTAGAAATACCTGAAATCAACAAATAGGAGGAATTGAGTATGAAAAAGAAAGATTATCTCATTTTTGGAAATCACCGTCTCAGGAAGCAATTCCTTCCAATAATGCTCACGGCGGGCATCTTCCTTGCCTGCTCGGATCTTACAATCAGCGATAATGATGAAGGCAGACATCCGGAGAAGGGAATCCCCCGTGCGTCCCTCTGCGCTGAAAGGACAATCGGGAAAAGCATCACAATGCAACTTACTCTCGGAGAGTCGGCAGCTACCTCAGTGGCGGAATTCTATCTCCGGTCCAACTTGCCATTCGATAAAGGCGGCACAGTATGGCTTGAATTCTCTGGGGATAAGTTCGTTAGGGAGTATTCCGAATCGACAGGAGTGGAATACAAGCTTCTTCCGGCAGCTTTCTATAAATTCAAGCTCGGCAATTCGATTGAACTTTCTGCGGGGACAGTCGAATCTGAGCATAATACACTGACAGTCAGCACAAAGGATATGTTCGGAAACGTCATTGCGCCCGGGCGTTACCTCCTTCCTGTTGTCGGAAACGCCGGCTCTGTTTGCGAACTTGACGACAATCCGCTCCTTATCGACCTTACTGTCCGCGAGCCCTACACCGACCCTGACGGATATGAACTCTATAAGGGAAAGGATATGATGACTGTCTTTTATGTAAATACCTCAATGTTCGACCCGAGGCTTGCGAACGATATGGTGATAGAGACGGATTGGGCTGGCGACTCTCCGAAATACGGCATTGGCAACATCGTCAATCTGCGTGTGGCATCCGTCAGTCTTGACGAGACAAGCGGGCGGGTTTCCGCTCTTCCAAGCAACGACCTGCGCTTCATCCTCGAACACTACACGGAGCGTGTGCTCCCTGTGCAGGAAAGCGGGAGAAAGGTCTGCATCTGCATTGAAAGCGGAGGCAAAGGCGCAGGGTTCTGCAACTTCACCGACGAACAGATTGCCGATTTCACCGCCTCAGTCAAGAGGATGGTGGACAAATACGGTCTTGACGGCATCAATCTCTGGGATCGGGGCACCGGTTACGACAAAGAAGATGGCACGGAAATGAACACCACTTCCTACCCGAAGCTCATCCGCGCACTTCGCCAGGCTCTCGGAAAACAGAAAATCCTGACGGTGGTGGACTATTGTGAACCCACTGCATATTTTGACGATGTTCAGAAAACCGGAGGCATTGCAGTCGGGGACTACATCGACTACGCTTGGCACGGCTACAACAATCCGAATGAATTCCTGCAGGTTGTGGACCCTTGGGCGGAAGATAAGCCCTACCATTCCAAGAAATACCGGGGAACTAAAATCGCCGGATTAGATCACACAAGATATGGCTGTATCCATTGGGCTCCACGCAAGAGCGAAATAGGCTTTGACCTTGAACCGAAACAATGGTGTGAAGACAACAGGCAGAATGCTCTGTTCGTATTTTATGATATTGAGTCCATTCTCCAACACGGTGGTGCTGATGGAGGTTCTTTCTTTCCGGGAACTTTCTTGAGAGATGCTTATAATTTTAAATATCAGCAGGAGATGTCAAGATTGACAAATAGGGAAGGTACAGGAACTTCGTTACAATACGGGAAGTGGCTAAAAAACTGGTGAGTTTTTTACGAGATATAACGACACTAATAGTGTCTTTTTATTCCAAATTATTAACTACATAATTATCTAAAAAATGAAAAGTATTTTTAAATTAGCGGCCTACTCGGCTGTTCTGGTGAGCATCTTTGCTTGCAACAAAATCAGTGAACCTCAAATGAATGAGGAAAGTGCTTATCTTCCTCCGATTACTAAAGCTATCGGAGAGAAAACCCCTGTGATGGCAGTCTATGTGGAGACGAATGATGTCAATCCACTTAATGCAGGGGACTATTACTTTACTGACAATGATCAAACGTTTATTGACCTTGTTGAACTCTTTGCCGCGAACATCCACAAGGAAACCGTAAATGGACAGGTTCGTCCGACACTTTATCTCAATGACAAACTAACCAATGTCCTTGAGAATGGTGGCGTTGCAACATATGTAAGCCCATTGCAAACTCTGGATATCAGTGTGCTTCTCACAATTCTTGGAGATCACCAAGGAATAGGTCTTGCAAATATGACTGATACTCAGGCAGACCAATTTGCTACTATTCTTGTCGCTGTTGTAAAGCATTATGGCCTTGATGGTCTTGGTTTTGATGATGAATATGCAGATTATCCTTGGCTTGTCAATGGTGTGAATAATACATCCTACAGTCGAATTCTAACAAAAGTTCATGAATTGTATGCCCAATACAATATCCCGAACAAACTCATTACTGTTTTTGATTGGGGCAACACAAACACAATCAATGCTACTGCCGCTTCTTACATTGACTATGCTTACCACGGCTATTTCAATAATTACAGAACAGACAGTAACATAACAGGAATGAACAAACCGAGATGGTCTCCTGTTTCCTTTAATCTTGGTGGTGAGGTTTCTACTTCAACAGCTCAAAATTATGCATCTAGAGCGAAAAATGAAGGTTATGGTGCCATGATGGGTTTCAATCTCAGAACCCGCAATGATAGGGATGCACTTCCGGTGTTCCAGGCGTTTTCAAATGGCGCATACGGTGGAAGAACTGTCGCATGTGTAGAGAATGGTGGTAATCGAAGTCGTGATGCTGTGATTGTTCCTACTGGTTTCACCATCACTTATGACACGGCTCTCACTTGGCTTGCTGAATAGTTAATTTTTCCGGATTCCGACTCCGACCTCCAAATCGAAGCCGAGGCCGGGGCCGGAGTCGGAGTTTAGAAAACATTAAGATCATGAAGACTATATTTAGAGTATTATTGTTGGCTGTTTTTACGACGCATTTTCTAGTGGCTTGCGAAAAGTATGACGACAGTCAATTATCTGGACGTGTGGAGGGGCTTGAAAATCGAGTTGACAAGCTCGAACAACTCGTAGCTGATTTGAACACCAATGTCGCTTCTATGACTAAACTTGTGAAGGCGTTCCAGGAAGAGAGCAGGATTGAGCGTATCGAACAAATAGAAGGCGGTTACAAGATTGTCCTTGCAGACGGAAAGGGAGAGATAACCATCAAGAATGGAGAAAAACCTGTTATCGGTGTTGAGATTGATGGAAGCACGGGTGTATGTTATTGGACCGTTGACGGCAAGCGTATGCTTGTTGACGGCAAGGAAGTGCCGGCAACGATGACTCCTGAGATAAAGGTTGAGGGAGGCAGTTTCTGGTTCCGTGTAAATGGTGGAGAGTGGGCGAAAGTCGCAGGCTCTGACTCGGGTGTCGGCCTTATCAAGAATGTGGTTGAAAGTGAAGAAAGCGTCACTTTCGTTCTTTCAGAAGGCGGAGAAATCGTAATTCCTAAGGTTCAGACATTCCGACTCAATATTGAAACCGCAGAATCCGGCATTATGCCGAACTATTCTGTAAGTATTCCTTATACAATTACAGCAGGCGATGCTGCCACAAAGGTTGTTGCTTTTATCGGCGATGGCTTGACTGCAAAGGTCTTTGGAGATTCTCAAACAGGTTCAATCACTGTTACAGCTCAAGAAACAGTTCCGGAAAAGACCGACATGGTGGTGATGGCTGTTAACGGTAAAGGCGTTCAGTCGTCTAAGGTCGTAACAATTGAGCAAGGCGTGTTTAAGGCTGCAAAAGACACATATACTGTCGGGGCACAGGGCGGCGAGATCGATGTGGTTGTAGAAACAAATGTGTCGTTTAATGTAATGACAGACCCGAATCCTGCAAACTCTTGGCTTAAATATATGCCGGCGACGAAGGCGACACATGAAGAGCATATTACTCTTACTGCCGAAGAGTATATAGGCGGAACTTCTCCTCGAACGGCGGGCATAATGCTTATGTATGGTGGCGGAATGAAGGTAATAATGGTCACTCAGTTGCATACAATTATTATAGATGGAGGTAGGGCTGATTTTGAGAATTTTGCAACTGAACCGGGCAGAGTGACTAAGGCGATATCAGACGAAACCACTGGAGGTTGGAAAATGACGAATGGTTATCTTCGCAAGGCTACGGCAGTCACTCCTAATGCGGAATCAAAATTCCCTGCTCTATATGGACGAACAAATCTCACGGGTTCTTTGACGTCCCCTATTCTAAAAGGAGGATGTGGAACACTGACAGTAGTGTTGGCTGGTTCTAAATTACCGAGTTATCTTCCTAAAGGAATCGTTGTAAATGTTGAAATTAAGCAGAATGAAGGCGTTGTGAAATCATTCTCTCTTAGTATTAAACCGGAAGAATACGCACAAAATAAACAATTCATACGCACTGAAGAAGTGAATGTGGCGGGAGAATTCCAAATTGTGATTACGAATGCTTGCCCGCTTCAAACGACTGGTACAAATTCTTCTATGGATGATGCTTTTATTCCGTCAGTTTCCTGGACCGGTTACTCTGAATAATCAGGCAAAGTATAAACAACCACAACATTAAAACGACAATTGTAATTATCAGATAACTACACGTTTATACTCAGCCCAGCAACTAAACAATAGCAACCTCCCAAAAGATATCAGCCACATCCGCTGCCCTCTTTCGGGAGGTTATTTTCCTATCAAACTTTCACATAAATCTGCGGTCTCAGAAAATATATTCTTCGGGCTAGAGACTCGCAGTTTCTATGCCATCGTTGTCATAACTAATAAAGAACACGCCTACAACTGCCAGTCGATAGGAGTTTTCCCTTCCGACTGGAGGATTTCATTGGTCTTGGAAAAATGTCCGCAGCCGAAGAACGCGCCCCTCGCCAACGGAGAAGGATGCGCCGCCTCCAGGACGAAATGCCTGGACGTGTCGATCAACGGCTTTTTGCTTCTTGCGAAATTTCCCCACAAAAGAAATACCACGCCATCACAGTTCGCAGAAATATAACTGATGACAGCATCGGTAAACTGTTGCCATCCGATAGCGCTGTGGGAAGCCGCTTCACCGGAGCGGACCGTCAGGACAGCATTGAGCAGAAGCACTCCCTGTTCAGCCCACTTCCTCAAATCCGGAGAGCCGCTCATCCTGATTCCCAACTCGCTTTCGATTTCCTTGAAGATGTTTTTCAATGAAGGCGGAGCAGGGACACCCTCAGGAACAGAAAAAGACAAGCCCATAGCCTGTCCGTATCCGTGGTATGGGTCCTGTCCTAAAATCACAACCTTCACCTTATCTACAGGTGTCAGTTCAAATGCCTTGAATATATCCTTGCCAGGAGGAAAAATGACCTTTCCCTCTGCTTTCTCGCGATGGAGACGCTCAGCAAGCGAAGTGAAATATGGTTTTTCAAACTCCGCCTGCAGGGCTTTCTTCCAACTTTCTTCTATCTGGACGTTCATTACTTGGTGAACACTGCTTTGATTACATCATCGATAGTCTTCACATACTCGAATGTCAGACCATCCACATACTTGGCATTGATATCCTCGATGTCCTTGCGGTTCTCCTCAGACAGCACAATCGTCTTCACTCCCGACCTCTTGGCAGCAAGAATCTTCTCCTTCACTCCGCCCACCGGCAGAACCCTTCCCCTCAACGTCATCTCACCTGTCATGGCCACGCCCTTCTTCACAGGCTGGTTTCTGAGAGCGGAAATCATTGAGCAGACGAGAGTTATACCCGCAGACGGACCGTCCTTCGGCGTCGCCCCTTCCGGAACGTGCACATGGATGTCCTTCTTGTCGAACTCCTCCGATGTCAATGACACAAGTTCCGGATGAGCCTTTATATATTGGTAAGCGATGGTCGCGGACTCCTTCATCACATTGCCTAAATTGCCGGTCATCGTAAGTTGGCCCTTTCCGTTGCTCACCGAGCTCTCTACGAACAGAATCTCTCCGCCGAGCTGAGTCCAGGCAAGACCTGTGACTACACCGGCACCTTCATTTCCCTCCTGTTTGTCATGGAACGCTGTAGGCAATCCGAGATACTCCTTCAGATGTGACGGCTTGATGACCGGAGGACAAAACTCGTCCAAAGCGATCTTCTTCGCTGTCACACGAGCGATTTTCGCAATCTGTTTCTCCAGACCCCGGACGCCGGACTCATGAGTGTACTGGTCAATGATTTCCGCCAATGCAGCCTTGTCCACCTTGAGCATTTTCTTGTCAATGCCGTGCTCCTCCAGTTCTTTAGGGAGAAGGAATTTCCTGGCGATCTCCATCTTCTCCTCTGCAAGGTAACCTGTGACATTGATCAGCTCCATCCTGTCGAGAAGAGCCGGCTGGATAGTGGAAATGTCGTTCGCCGTGGTGATGAACAGCACGTGAGACAGGTCGTAGTCCACATCCAGGTAGTTATCGTGGAACGTCACATTCTGCTCAGGGTCAAGCACTTCGAGCAATGCCGAAGACGGGTCGCCCTTGAAGTCGCTGCTGAGCTTGTCGATCTCATCCAGGACCATGACCGGATTTGACGTGCCGGCCCTGTTGATACCGTTCAATATCCTGCCAGGAAGCGCTCCTATATAGGTTTTCCTATGGCCTCTGATTTCAGCTTCATCGCGCATGCCGCCCAATGCTATACGCACGTACTTTCTGCCTATAGCCTTGGCAATGGACTTTCCGAGGCTGGTCTTGCCGACTCCCGGAGGGCCGTAGAGACAGAGAATAGGAGACTTCATGTCCCCCCTGAGTTTCAGCACCGCGAGGTATTCGATAATTCTCTCCTTCACCTTCTCCAGTCCGTAATGGTCCTGGTCAAGCACCTTCATGGCATGCTTCAGGTCCAGATTGTCCTTGGAGAGGTCATTCCACGGAAGGTCCAGCATGAACTTCAGATAGTTGTACTGGATGCTATAGTCCGGAGTGGACGGATTGTATTTCTCGAGTTTGGCAAGCTCCTTCGCGAAAATTTCCGCAACAGATTCAGGCCAGTTCTTGCCGGCAGCCTCCGAACGGAGATTCTCGATATCGGAATCCTCGTCCATACCGAGTTCCTCCTGGATGGTACGGAGCTGATTGTTAAGGTAATACTCCCTCTGCTGCTGGTCGATTTCATTCTTCACCTTGGAATTGATTTCCTGCTTGATCTTCAGAAGTTCGACCTGAGTGTCCAGCACATTGAGCAGTTTCATTGCCCTTACCTTCATATCCTCATACTTCAGGAGATCGACCTTGTCCTGGAAATTCTCCACATCCACGGTCGTGGCTATGAAGTTCACAAGGAAATTGAAGTCCTCGATGGAATGCAGCGCCGAGGCAGCCTCCTTAGGGGCATAAGGGGAATTCCGCATAATGGCGGACGCCTTCTCCTTGAGCGACTCCGCAATCATTCTGATTTCAGGATTCTGCACGTCATGGTCGATATCCTCGACATACTGCACAGTAGCCTTCAGGTACGGTTCCTCAGCAATGAGGGCGCCGAGTTCAAATCTCTTAAGTCCCTGAAGCACAGCTGAAACGGTTCCGTCGGGCATCTCGAAAGACTTGATGATTCTCACGGCGGTTCCGTAAGGGAACAGGTCTTCAAGGCCAGGTTCCTCCACGCTCACATCGTTCTGCGGGACTGCGCCGATGATCATCTGACGCTTCTGGGCTTCATCGATCAGCCGCATGGACTTTTCACGTCCTATGGTAATAGGGAAAATCGCACCCGGGAAGATGACGGCATTGCGCAATGCCAGTAAAGGCAATGTGTCAGGCAATGCAGCGTCTTCCATCTTGGAGGAAACATCTCCGGCCATCACCGGTATGATGCTGACCTCAGCCCCTGCAGGAGCGAAAAAATCCGGATTCTTATCAATCATATAGTCAAATTGTTTTTTATCAAACATAATATACCCCCCACTGTCTGCCATTTTGTCACGACCGACAGTTTTTTTTATCCACACTATATATATGGTCAATCTCTGTGCCACGCGGTGCAGCAACGAAAAATCAGGGCAATATTATTTTGTAAAAGTTTGTTAATAAAAAAAATAAGCGTACCTTTGTCACCCTGAATTGTACAAAAATACAAATAAATATTCATTATGACTAAAGCAGAAATCGTAAACGAGGTTGCAAAAGCAACTGGACTTGAGAAGACGACAGTTCAGACTGTTGTCGAGGCTTTTATGGAAAGTGTAAAGGATTCCCTCGCTAAAGAGGAGCCTGTATATCTTCGTGGTTTCGGCAGCTTCATCGTTAAGCACAGAGCAGAGAAAGCAGCGCGCAACATCACCAAGAACACAACAATGACAATCCCGGCACACAATATTCCGGCATTCAAACCGGCTAAAGTGTTCGTAGGAGCGGTTAAAAAATAATTTTTTAAAATCATCTATCTATGCCAAGCGGAAAAAAGAGAAAAAGACATAAGATGGCAACGCACAAACGTAAAAAGCGTTTGCGCAAGAACAGACATAAGAATAAGAAGAAGTAATTTTTCAGTGTCTGCCATTTTAGCAGTCTGCTAAGAGAGAGGCTACCGGTAGTCCGGACGGCCTCTTTATTTTTTATTCAACTAAAGTAATATTGCACTATCCTGATGGAGTCTGAAAAAGAATCGGTCAAAGACCTGATTGTAGATGTCAGCGAAAGCGAGGTCAAGATAGCGTTGATGGACAATCACCGCCTTATTGAACTCAACAAGGAGTCAAGCAATGGTCACAGTTTCACAGTCGGAGACGTATTCCTCGGCAAGGTGAAGAAAGTGATGCCGGCACTCAACGCAGCATTCGTGGACATCGGAGACGAAAAGGAGGCATTCATCCATTATTTGGATTTGGGGTTCTATTTCAATGCTTTCGACGAATTTGTCAGAAAGACGAACTCGAACACAAATGCGAATGAACTGTTTTCAAATATCGGACTCGGTCCGGTCCTCGAGAAAGAAGGACAGATCGAGAAGATCCTGAAACCGGGACAGATGATAGTCGTCCAGATCGTCAAGGAGCCTATCTCCACAAAGGGGTCAAGGCTCACGGCTGAGATATCACTTGCAGGGCGCAATATTGTACTCCTCCCTTTCGCTAAGAAAGTGAGCATTTCTCAGAAAATCGCATCGAAAGAAGAGAAAAAAAGACTTGAGACACTGGTCAGGAGCATACTCCCGCAGAATTACGGAGCTATCATAAGAACTGCTGCAGAAGGCAAGAACGCCGCGATTCTCGTAACAGAACTTAAATCGCTGATAAGCAAATGGGAAGGTGCATGGCCAAAGATTTCCAAGAACAAGAGCGTCCAGCTGCTTTTCACAGAATACAGCAAGACCACCACTGTACTGAGAGACCTTTTCAATGACACATTCTCCAATATCTATGTCAATGACAGGAAGGAGTTTGAAGAAATCTCGAAATACATCTCCCAGATATCTCCGGACAAGGAAAAGATCGTCAAGTTCTATGACGACAAGGAGCCGATATTCGACCATTTCGAGGTCACTCGGCAGATAAAGAGTTCCTTCGGCAAGGTGGTTCCGATAAAGCAGGGAGCGTATCTTGTGATCGAGACCACAGAAGCGCTGAACGTGGTGGATGTCAACAGCGGCATCAGGGCGAAGACAAACGACCAGGAAGAGAACACCTACGAGGTGAACCGCTACGCGGCCGAAGAAATCGCCAGACAGCTCAGACTCAGGGATATGGGCGGTATCGTGATTGTCGATTTTATCGATATGGACAATCAGGACCACAAGAACGGCCTGTTCAAGTATATGACTGAGCTCATGCAGGATGACAGGGCAAAGCACAACGTGCTGCCTCTCACCAAGTTCGGACTAATGCAGATTACCAGACAGAGGATAAGGCCTGTCACTCAGATTGACACGACTGAGGTCTGTCCTGTCTGCCACGGTACGGGAAAAATAGCGCCGAGCCTAGTCATTGACGAGGAACTTGAACGAAAAATCGCGTACCACACCGAAAACGGTGTCAAGTCTTTCATGTTGAAGACCGGCCCGATCCTGGGCTCCTACATCTCAAGAGGCTTCAATTCTTTTCTGAGAAAATGGAGAAGGAAGTACAAATGCAAAATCAAACACGAAGAAGTCCAAGACTTCAGTGTCCTACAGTATGAATTCTACAATGAAGACGGCGACATTCTCCAATAGACAGTTCGCCTGAGCACTATAGAGGGACGGCCAGTCATGGTCGCCCCTCTTTTGTTTCTTGTCCGACGGACAATGATATTCACGGCTGATGGCAGATTATTCCTGCCTGAATGACAGCTTCCGAACAATGCAGAAGAGCAGCAGCATTACCGCCATGAACACGCACAGCCGCCCTACGATATCGCCCTGCGCCACAAAGAACGTCTGCTTTTCGCTCAAATGGATCTCTCCCTCCAGGACAGCCGGCTCCCACCATGCGGTCTTCGAGACAATGTCTCCCCTGCTGTCGATGATTGCGGAGATGCCGGTATTTGCGCTTCTGACGATGTCCCTGCGGGTTTCTATCGCCCGGAGAGAGGCATAGCTCAGATGCTGCCTGTATCCCGGAGTATTTCCCCACCAGGCATCATTGGTAATGATGGCCAATGCCTTGGCGCCTTTTCTTACATATTCTGCACAATGCTCAGGATAGACTGACTCATAACATACAGCGCAGCCCAGAGGAACATCCTCCACCACTTTTCCCTCAGCATCCCGGGTTCTGCAGGAGAGCAGCGAAACCTCCTTCTGTCCTATGCAGCGTCCCATTACACCGCCGAGCAGGTCATCTATCTTGCAGAAGAATGCAGGATACGGTGTCATTTCCACAGCCACGACCAGTTTGGACTTATGATAAATCTGGGCGTCATCCGTACCGTCCACCATAAGTGCGGAGTTATGCGACTCCACCCACAGACCGTCCGAGACTTTCCTTGCCGTATATGACGGAGCCCCGGCAGACTCGATATAAGAATAGGACGAAGCGCCGAAAAGCAGATTCACATTGTGGTACTGTTTCAGGAATTCACGGAATCTGCGGTACGTCATACTCCGCTCGTAATCGCCTGTGACAATGTCATTTGTAAATGTCTCAGGAGCCACAGCGAGCAGTGCGGACGTGTCCTTTCTGCCGGCCAGTGCAGTCTTCAGTTGTTCGAGGAGAATGACGTTCTGCTGGCTTTGGGACAATGCCTGGAATTTATGATACGGGTCAATGTTGGGCTGCAGCGCCACCACTTTCAGAGTATCGTCTTCCTGCTGTGCAGGGCTATAATACATTGACATTGACACTATTGCTGGTGCGAAAAGTATCAGGAATGCGGAAGCGGCGGAAGCGAAGCGAGCCTTGGCATTGAACCGGAACCAGCTTCCGTCCGACAGGAAAACCATCAGTGCGAAGACAGAAAGGTTCGACGCCCATACCCACAGGGAGCCGCCGAGAGTGCCGAGCCATTCGTACCACTGGACAAGTGAGACGGTGCGTGCGAAGGCATTGCCCAGAAGCAGCCACGGCCAGGAAATCTGGGCCACGTCCAGATAGTATTTTTCCCATGCTATCCACAGAGCAGCCAGGAAAATGTAAGGCAGGGAGCCGCGCAGGTATTTCCGGCTCCAGCGGAACAGGCCGAAAACCAGCGACATCTGGAATGCATTGGCCACGCAGGCGAAGATACCGCCGCCCACGGTCGCATTGCAGACCCAGAAAGTAGTGACTGCGTTCCACAGAAGAAATGCAGAATAGTGCCACAGCCACACTCGTTTCGCGCCTGTCAATGTCGCTATCCGCTCAAGGCACAACAGAGGCACGAAGCCTATGAGGGCAAGGAAGCCGGTATGTGGCACAAGGTATGGAACGGACATCAATGTCACGAAAAGCAGGACAAGGATGCCGAAGAGAATATTCTGATTCTTCATATCAATTCAGGACAACTTCATAATGTATCGGGCAAAGATATGAATAAATATATTATATTTGTGCGATTACTTGGAAACAGTTATGCTTATAGATATTCTGAAAGGATTTATAATAGGAATATGCGCGTCAGTCCCTTTGGGGCCGATAGCGATACTGGTTATTCAGAAGTCATTGAGCGAAGGTCAGAAATCCGGTTTTCTCGCCGGCTTGGGTGCCTGTCTTGTGGACACATTGTTCGCAGTCATCGCCATCTTCGCATTGGCTATAGCCGAGAGGTTCATTGAGAGTTACAGCACTCTGATCATGGTGGGCGGAGGTCTGATAGTCACCTTCCTCGGGTGCAGCCTGACATTCAAGGACCCGTTCAGGAAAATGAAACGGGAGGACGCCACGCCTTCATATTCGCTCAAGGATTTTTTCCAGGCATTCATAATGGGCATTTCCAATCCAGGAGCCATCCTGGTAATCTTCGCGCTGTTCGCGTTCTTCGGCATTGAGCTGGAGCCTCACGATTTCAGGGTGGCGCCGATTCTCCTGGCCCTGAGCGCAGGAAGCGCATGCTACTGGTTCTTCTTCTCATGGGTCTTCAGCAAGATGAGGAAGAATTTCAAGCTCGGCACAATACTTTGGATAAACAGAATAACAGGAATCATAGTCACCATAATCGGCATCGCCCTGCTCACGGACGGCATTATGGAAGTGATTTTCGCATAATTTTCAGAAAAGGACAATGGATACGAAAAGTTTTTTCAGCAATTGGATAGTCAAGAACTTGTTGGGCGCAATCGCAGCGGTTGCGGCGATTGTCATTGCTTGCAGCCTCCTGCTCAGAATCGGCACACATCACGGTCAGGAAATCGAGGTTCCGGACATGACCAACATGTCTGTACGCAATGCCCAGGCCACTGCTGAACAGTGCGGGATACGGATCGACGTGACCGACTCCGTCTATGTAAGGAAAATGGGACGCGGACTCGTGTTCTCCCAGACTCCGAAGGCTGGCAGCAAGGTCAAGGAAGGAAGGCGCATAATGCTCACC
>UMHZ01023923.1_pt1 | contig 39459 bp, 35 predicted proteins | sample 1965671 | NCBI WGS metagenome assembly UMHZ01 (sample SAMEA4836111, study PRJEB28245) | human gut metagenome | biome: gut microbiome; material: fecal sample | place: Denmark | collected 2008 | reverse complement strand
AGTTCGTGGATTTTGCCAATGTATTTCACTAACTCTCAATTTACATCAATTCAATGGAAGTAACTTTGTATCCCAGTTTCTCCACAGCCTCGCGCAGTTCCTCTTCGGGAACATCTGCGCCGAGTTTTACGATTGCTTCGCCTTTCTTAAAGCTTGCCTTAGCATTGACCTGGGCCATGCCATTGAGGGCATTCTCAATGCGATTCTGGCAGTTCACACAGGACATTCCTTCGATCTGAAGCTTTTTCGTTGCTACGATGGTGTCTAAGTGTTTCGGCTTGATCTTCACATCTCCGCCTCCGCCACAGCATCCGCCTTCTCCCTTGAAGTGCTTTTTGGATCCCAGCAACGCCGCAATAACTACTATTACTAATATACCGCATATAATATAAGTTCCCATTTTTTCACTCTCCTTATTGTTTTTCTTTCAAAAAAATATACTCCTCTCAGAAGTATCTTTGCTACAATATCTGTCAAAATTTCATGCAGATTAATATTTTCCTGCCACCCGTATAAGTAAAACCGGTATAGGAAGCAGTGCTGTCTCTCCAGACCGCCTGCCCCTCACACCGGTTTACTTTCTACTTATTATACTCTTGTCTTAACATACCTGTTCCGCACACTCACACGGCCTGATCGTCACGTTACTCACCCTCTGGTCTACGAGGTAACCGCAGGACTTCAGTCCCGCCCGGATCACGGAATTCCATTTTTTTGCTGAAAGATGATGTATCGAACCGTCATCCAACTCAATGGTGCAGGCATTTTCCATCATACAATTTTCAGAGTAAGCTACCTTATACATGTTCTTACGGCTGATAGCACCGATCTCTTCTAACAGGTTGACCATGCGGTATACGGTTGCAACTCCCAGCTTGTCATCCTCTTCCAATGCCCGGTAGAAGATTTCCTTACAGCTGGAGCATTCATTCTGGAGGATAATATCAATCAGCCGGAGACGCTGCTTCGTAATACGGCAGCCTTTTTCTTTCAGCTTGGTCAATATGATCTCTCTCTGCATTTTCGTGGTCTGATAGCTTACCTGTTCCTTAGTGTCCACAATGACCTCCGCAGTGGCTGCAATCGCCACCGCACTGAATAGATTTTCCATTCTTTTTGTCTTTTATCATTTTGCGGACAATCAATGCGACTACACCGGCCAGTATCGCCAATACAACTACGGTTCCCATAGACTGCCTCCTTACTCTTATTTTGAAATCCTGCGGATCCTCTTATCGAAGATCCGCAAGTAATGTTACGTTTCTATCTGTTTACTTCTCTCACAGGTATCTGGCTTTGCCTGCAAGCAGTCACGCCGGACACCTGTGGGAAAGTTCTATCATTTATTTTACTTATGCAGCCTTCTCGGTGTCAACCTTCAGAGTGGTGCTCTCCTTGTAAGGGCGGAAGAGCAGATAAATGAAGCCGATGATCAGAAGGAATGCTACAACAGTTCCGATACCGAAAGAGCCGTTAAGGATCAGGCTGCCGATCTGGTTTACACACAGGGATACCACATATGCCAGACCACACTGATAACCAACTGCGATCCAGAACCATCTGGTGTTGTTCATCTCACGCTTGATCGCACCCATTGCTGCGAAACAAGGTGCGCACAGCAGGTTGAATGCCAGGAAAGCATAACCGCTTGCTGCAGTAAAGTGAGATGCCATGTTAGCATATATGGAACCCTCGCCTGCGCTGTAGAGGATACCCATAGTACCTACGATATTCTCCTTAGCTACCAGACCGGTGATGGATGCAACAGTTGCCTGCCAGTTACCGAAGCCCTGAGGGATGAAGATCCATGCCAGGCACTGACCGATCTTGCCCAGGATACTCATATCGATCTCATCCTCAGCCAGCATACGGAAGCCGTCCTCGGTGAATCCGAAGTAAGTAGTAAACCATACAACGATGGTGGACAGAAGGATGATGGTACCTGCCTTCTTGATGAAGGACCAGCCACGCTCCCACATGCTGCGCAGTACCGTACCTACGGTAGGCCAGTGGTAAGCAGGAAGCTCCATAACGAAAGGAGCAGGATCGCCCTCGAAGATCTTGGTCTTCTTCAGGATAATACCGGAGCAGATGATTGCTGCGATTCCCAGGAAGTATGCGGAAGGAGCAACCCATGCTGCGCCGCCGAAGATAGCACCTGCTACCATGGCGATGAAAGGAAGCTTAGCACCACAAGGAATAAATGTGGTAGTCATAATTGTCATCTTACGGTCTCTGTCGTTCTCGATGGTACGGGAAGCCATGATACCGGGAACACCACATCCGGAACCGATCAGCATAGGAATGAAGGATTTACCGGACAGACCGAACTTACGGAAGATACGGTCCATGATGAAGGCGATACGTGCCATGTAACCACAGGACTCCAGGAATGCCAGGAAGATAAACAGTACCAGCATCTGAGGTACGAAACCAAGCACTGCACCGACACCGGCTACAATACCGTCAAGGATCAGTCCTTTCAGCCAGTCGGCACATCCGATCGCATCCAGACCGGACTCTAACAGTACGGGGATACCGGGTACCCAGATACCGTAGTCTGCGGGATCGGGAGCTTCTCCGCCGTCTGCTACGTATACATCAACTGCCTCTGCCAGCTCAGCACCGGTGTAAGTAACATCCTCGGTTGCCAGAGTCTCTTCATCTTCCAGAGTATACTCTGCGGTAGCGGATGCATCGATGCCTGCCGCGAACTCCTGAACAGCTGCTACTGCTGCTGCGGGATCATAGTCCTCAGACTCGCTGTCGATGACTGCTGCCAGAGCTTCATCGCCGTCAGCTTCTACGAATGCGTTGATCACATTCATTGCATCGTCATAAGGCTCGGCTGCTTCTTCATAAGCACCGGTTCCGATGGTGAACAGATGCCAGCCATCACCGAATACGCCATCGTTTGCCCAGTCGGTAGCCCAGGTACCGACGGTAGTTACGGATACATAATATACGATGAACATAACCACTGCGAAGATCGGCAGTGCCAGCCATCTGTTGGTCACGATTTTATCGATCTTATCAGAAGTCGTTAACTTCTGACCTTCTTTCTTGGTATAACATTCTTTGATGATAGAGGAGATGTATGTGTATCTCTCGTTGGTGATGATACTCTCAGTGTCATCATCCATAACAGTTTCCAACTGCTTGATCTCTGCGGATACATCGGGAACGCTCTTCATCTGTGCCTGGATCTTGTCATCCTTCTCTAACAGCTTGATAGCGAAGAATCTCTTCTGTTCCTCGGGAACATCGGTCAGTTTCTTCTCTACGGTCTCGATCACGCTCTCAACCTCAGGTGCGAATTTATGTACCGCAGCTGCTGCACTCTTCTTCTGTGCCAGTTCGATCGCTTTTTTGGTAGCGTTCTCGATACCGGTCAGTTTCAGAGCGGAGATCTCAACAACGGGGCAGCCCAGCTTCTCAGAAAGCTTGCCTACGTTGATCTTGTCGCCGTTCTTGTTCACGATATCGATCATGTTGACAGCCATGACAACGGGGATACCCAGTTCCATCAGCTGTGTGCTCAGATATAAGTTACGCTCGATGTTGGTACCGTCTACCAGGTTCAGGATTGCATCGGGTCTCTCACCGATCAGGTAGTTACGTGCTACCACTTCCTCCAGAGTATACGGAGACAGGGAATAAATACCGGGTAAGTCCATGATGATCACGTCATCACCGTTACCGCCGTACTGTTTCTTTAATTTACCTTCCTTTTTCTCAACGGTTACGCCGGGCCAGTTACCTACGAACTGGTTGGAACCGGTCAGAGCGTTGAAAAGTGTTGTTTTACCGCAGTTAGGGTTACCTGCAAGTGCAATCTTAATTGCCATTTTTCTACCTCTTTCCTTTAAAATCATACTTCTCATAACTATTCAGAGCCTCATTCACAAAATCGTCTCTTCGAGACTTTCCTTTTGCTCATGTGATTAGCCTTCACTAATTAGTTCCAGCTAACCTTCCTGTTAAAAAAAAGATCATTTACTCAACGCAAATCATCTCAGCGTCTGCCTTACGAAGAGACAGCTCATAGCCTCTGACAGTTACTTCCACGGGATCTCCCAAAGGAGCAACCTTTCTCACATAGATCTCAACACCTTTGGTAATGCCCATGTCCATGATACGTCTCTTGACAGGACCTTCACCATTCAGTTTGGTTACCTTTACGGTCTGTCCGCAGGGAACTTCCTTCAATGTCTTCATTTTCTCCTCCTATTAGCATCTTTTGGTACAGCTGCCCGCTACACCATGATTTTATTGGCCATATCCTTGCCGATGGCTACTCTGGATTCCTTGATATTCACAATCAGGTTGCCTTCGGTCTGGGACACAACTGTCACTTTACCACCTACTACAAATCCGAGGGTCTCTAAAAACTTCCTCGTCTCCTCTTTGCCGCCGATCCTCTGGATCGTGTTCTCTTCACCGGCACCTACCATACTCAGGGGCATCATACACACTTCCTTCCCTTCAATAGTATTTAACTGCTTGTGGTTTCTCATTAGCTCTTAATGAGATTCATTCTCAATTCACGTGGTTAGTATATACTAACCTTTTTTTACTGTCAATATATTTTTTCGATTTTTTTCATAGAAATCTCGTAGGAATTTCTTATTGATATTTTTTCTCATTAAGTTGAAATCTTGCATTTCCTACCCTTTTCTGCTATGCTTATTGTAATGCCTGCGGATGGTTAAGTTTCCACATGTAGAGCAGGTATTTCGGTTCAAAATGCTATGTATGGGAAGGGTATGGTCATTACATGAAAATACAGGAATCTGCTGAGAATTATCTGGAAACGATCTTAGTGCTGAAGAAAAAGAACGGTGTGGTCCGTTCCATTGATATTGCCAACGATCTGGGTGTGTCCAAGCCCAGCGTCAGCGTAGCTATGAAGAATCTCCGCAATGGGGAATATATTGAAATGGACAAGGAAGGCTACATCACCCTGCTGGATAAGGGGCGGGAAATTGCAGAGAAAATCTATGAACGTCACACATTTCTTACGGACTGGCTGACTTCCATCGGCGTGGATCCCACCGTGGCTGCTGAGGATGCCTGCCGGATCGAGCATGTGATCAGTGCAGAGACTTTCACTGCTATGAAAAAGACATTGAAGACGAAATAGAACTCACAGTAACTCATTGCATATATTTGAACGCAAGAACTCCCGGTGCGATATTGCTCCGGGAGTTTTGTTATTATCATAAGCTCATTACCTGCGCTCATTAAATCTTAATTGTCACCCATTTTCCCTGTCGGAACCGAATCGACGCAAACAGAAATCTGGATACCTGATCCGCCAGAATACCCATCCAGATACCGGTCATTCCCAGTCCCAGAGTAAACCCGAAAATATAGGATGCCGCCGTACGGATCAAAGTAACGCTGATCGTAGAAGCTACTGCCGTGTATGCGGTATCTCCCGCACCGCGCAGGCAACCCATGTAGATGACCTGAGACACCTGGAACAGGACAATGATACAAATGCAATGAATAATATTCACACCGTACGTAATAATATTTTCTTCTCTAAAGAACATCCGGTAGATGGTCTCCCCTCCGAAGAAATAGATAACCGCCAGTGCAACAGAGATTCCCATACCGATACGTCTACAGATAGCTCCATAGCTTTTCGCTTTCTCCGGGTCACGTTCGCCCAGACTCCGGCCGATCAACGCCACCGCCGCTACCTGCATACCGTCACCGAATGAAAACGTCAGACCGAGGATATTCATGCCTACCTGGTGTGCCGCCATGGCTTCCGTACCCATTTTCGCTGCCATCATAGCAGTCGACATGAATCCGATACGCATCAATACCTGCTCAATAAACACGGAATAGCCGACTTTGATGATCTCCAACAGCGGTTCCAACCGCAGTCTGATGTGATGTTCGATCATATACGGAATACTGATAAATCCTTCTTTCGGACAGATCGAGATGATGCTCATCACGCATGCCACTACCGTACCGAATACCGTAGCAATGGCGGCTCCGGTGATTCCCAGTGCCGGGAATCCGAAATGGCCGTTGATCAGCAGGTAATTGCCGCAGATATTCACCAGATTGGAGATCAGGTTCGTCCTAAGGGCGATCATCGTATTGCCCGCGCCGCGCTGTGCCGCATTGATTCCCATGGACAATACATTGAAGATCATGCCACCCATGATGATCCGGTAGTATCTCGCTGCCATGGCATGCGTGTCCTCACTCGATCCGCAGAATTCAATGATCTGATCCGCGAATCCCACCGTCAGTGCACTGATGATCACCGCTGCCACAATGCAAAAGCAGATCGTCATCACCAGAATCTCGTTGGCCGCCTGCTGCCTCTTCTCTCCAAGTCGTCTCGCCACCAGGGCGGAGATTGCCACATTCGCTGCAATGAACAGTGCCAGCCCCAGGAACTTCGGCTGTGTGGTCAGCCCTACCGCTGCCACCGCATTGGCTCCGAGCGTACTCACCATAAAAGTATCCACCATACCCGCCAGTGCGATAAAAAAGGATTCGCAGACCGCCGGCCACGCCAGCCGGATTGCTTCTTTTGTCAGGGAACCCTGTGTGTGTTCTGTGCTCATAGCTATGTTACCTATTACCTTTTCTTGGATATTTCCTTTTGCTGATAGTCATAATGCTTTATTACACTCTTAATCATACACCAAAACCTCCGTTTGCCGATAGTCCCAAATTTTTGTCCTCATTTTATAGCTAGACACATAATTTTTATCTCATTTTCATACAATACTAATCAGAAATACACGGATATTGACACATGCAAAATCGTATTTTCAAAGGAGGCTCCCATGCAATTCTCCGACAAATTTCACAATATTCACTGGAAAAACCTCATCACTGCCGTTGCCATCCCTCTGGCGGTAGGCGGACTCTCCGCCTGGATCACCAAAGACGGTATGAAAGCCTTTGAAACAGTGAATCAGCCTCCCCTGACGCCGCCCATGTGGCTCTTCCCGGTGGTGTGGAGCATCCTGTTCGTCCTCATGGGAATCGCCTCTTATCTCGTTGTCCTGCAAAAAGGTGAGGACACGAAAGCCCTCACCCTGTATACCGTACAGCTTATTTTTAATTTTTTCTGGTCCATCTGGTTCTTCAACCTGGGATGGTATCTTTTCGCCTTTTTGTGGCTGGTCGCTCTGTGGATCCTGATCCTCGCCACTACCGTTGCCTTTTACCGCATCTCGAAGCCTGCCGCATGGCTGATGCTGCCTTATCTGGTGTGGGTTGCGTTCGCGGGGTATCTGAATCTGGGGGTGTGGTGGCTGAACCGGTGATTTCACGATTTCATCCGATTGACCATGAAGATATTGATACTCATAGGCAATGTAAATCTTTTTTATTTTCCCAATTCCTTTTCCATAATTGTGCATTGCCAATACTTCATTCAAATTTTCAACCAATAGCTTATCCAGTTTCTTATGTATTATTATAGGTTTCTCTTGTGACAAAATTCCCCATCAGTTACCTGATGGGGAACATTTACGAACTATACTATTTCTATCCCACCTGTATAGCAAGTGGCTTCATTTACGAACTGATTTACTTATATCCCGCACCATCAGCAAGCGGCAACCATTTACTTCTAAAATTAGTATATATGGTTCGTATGAATTTATCAACCTATTTTTCAAATTGTTTAAATTTTTCTGTGCTTTCCTTAAGCTCTTATTTTTCTAATCCGTATGTCCTTATCCGCCATCCGCCTTCTTGCTTCTCAAAGTCCATAAAAAGATAGAACAAGGAGTCTTCTCCTGCCGGCAAAAATTCCGCCTGCACTGTGTAGGTTACCCCTGTTTCATCCCCCACATCCGCTAATCCTTTTATCTCATTTATACTAACAGTTTCTGTTCCTTTAGATTCTCGAGAATCTGTATATGTATCCAGTGTTCCACTGTAATCTTCCACTAAATACTTTTTAATTGTTTCCGAATCACCCTGAAAATAGGCCTCAGAAAATTCTTTTGCTATCTCGTATACTATTTTTCTATCCTCGTTCCCAGCCACTTCTCCTGTTATCCTCAGTGTATCATACTGTGGCGCTAATAATTCGTCGCCTTTCCCGTCTCTGTAATAATTATCAATTAACCTAACGTCTTCTATATACCACCCATCTTTCCGATAAGATACCTCTGTACATTTCATGGTATCGCCATTAATATTATCCTCCAGAAGAGAAATAAAACGGACCATCGTTTTTCCGTCTTTTTCAAATAAGGTTGCTCCAATGTACATTTCCTGACCACCAAATCCATCCGGCTGTTCTAAATCAATGTTTGGATTGTAAATAAAATTATTTGGATATTCTACCCATCCGGTATCCTCTAAATGCAGAATCGAAATTGTAACAGCACCATAATTACTCCCAAAGATGTATCTATCCCATAATACATCCGCTTTACCGTCTCCTGATAAATCACCGGTAGTAATCGTTGAACCATAAACATATGTTTCATAATCTTTTATTGCCACATCTGCGCCATTCACATTCGCTATGAGCCGTGTACCATCTTTTGCTAAGTCATCGATATCGCCGTAATTTTCAATGCGCACTTTATCGTCTTTCCCATCTCCATCTAAATCTGCACTTATTTCAGTCTCAGAATTAATGAGCATGCTGCTCGTGTCTTTTTCTTCAGATGTATCCGAAACAATCGTCTGAGATTCCGGCGTCTCAACTTCCTGTGCTACAGCCTCTGCCTGAGTCTCCGGCTCGGTATCGGCGATTTCAATCTGATCCGCCAAATCCATGCAATCTATATAATGATCTCCTATCCGGAACGCATAGAAACTTCTGTAATCCGAGGTCATAGGGTCTGTATCCTGATGCTTTCCGGCATTATTATCCTGAAAATATTTCGGAAGGTAGTCAGACTGCATATGTATGTCCTTTGCATCCATGTTCTGTAAATAGACATAAATAATGGTATTACTGTCGTCTAACGTGATGGCATATTCATATCGGTCGGTCCAATTTGCCATTGCCACATACGCAACGCTGCAATAATTTTCTTCATCCTGATAGAGCATATTCGTCTGATCCTGATAAGAAAATTCCAAATTCCGCAGACGCTCTGTTTCTGCCTCATACTGTTCCCTGGTATATTGATTTTCCAAATAGATCTGGCAGGTTGCCGCAAAGATTTCATCACGGGTCTGATAATAAAAATCCTGTGAAACGGTATCCATATCTGCGGAAGGAAACACCGCTAACGGGCTGTATACTCCCTTTCCTTCTAATTTGTGGTATGCTTCTCCCTCCCGGGAAGTGATTCTTGTCCCATAAATAAAATGATAGCATACGTAAGACAAAATTATCCCCAGCACAAGCACTGCTGCCACAACTGCAAGCACTGCTGCCACAACTGCAAATACTACTTTCTGCTTTTTGGTCATCTTTTGTTCCTCCCCCAATTATCATCGCAATATCATTCTTTTTCCAACAGGTAAAAAGCACAATCCATCGTAAGAATAACAAATTGTGTATTACCGGAAATCATTATGTCCACTGCCGGAGGCTGTCGTTTTATTCCATCTCTCGTGCCTCTTATTTCCAAATTCTGAAATTCATCATAATTCAGAATCCAATCATAGAGTTCCGGATCGTCTTTTATAGCTTCCTTTACATAATAGATTAAATTACGTTCTTTTATAGGAGATACCTCATAAGAAGGTTCTAAAATCTCGCATTGATAACGTTCATATTTTTCAAGCCCTTCACTGGAAAATACATCTTCATTTATCACAATATGATTGCCTATGATATCATGTCCTTCCGGATAATTCGTATAATCGTTTTGTACGTGTGTAAAGCCAAGCAATTTTGTAACTTTCCACTCACCAAAAAGCAATTCCTTGATCTCATCCATGGATAATTCGTCCACACTGCCATCTGCTATTTCCGGATCTGGCTCTATCGTTTCTTCCGCATTCAGATCTTCCGATTCTGTCTCGAGCATATTATTAATTCCGATAATTGACAGTTCCCAAGTTCCTGTTCCATTATCAACATTTCCAAACCAGATTTGTCCGGTCGCCCCCATCATCACCCCTTGCCAATTACAAAACATTTCTCGGCATGTTTCGGCACGAACAGCCTCTACAAATTCCTGATTCAGCTTTCCATCAATATCTAGTTTTAAAAAATCTTCACGATTATTAACCGTAGTTTCATTTATTACAATAGGATATGAAATCTTCTCAGATAGCGCATCCCAATCATTCTTTAAAATATCAATCTTAATCTCTTCAGCAAATTGCTCCACTTCCTCTGCTGTTACCCCTGTAGATGTCATATAATAATCTTCTTCTGTTTCGCTGCTTTGAATGCTTTCATCACTTTCACGTACTTCATAGTCTTCTGTATCACTCATGGCAGTCATCTCGTTTTCTTCAGAAGTACTGTCTATATGCTGATTTTTCATCAAAAATATGTAAGACATAATAATCCCCAGCACAAGCACTGCTGCCACAACCGCAAATACTACTTTCTGCTTTTTGGTCATCTTTTTGTTTCTCCCCCAATTATCTTCTATTTTCTTCTCTCACAATATTTTCTTCCGTAAATGAAAAATACGGAATCTCCAGTTCTTCAGCATTACCTTCGTTTACATTCAGCTATTCCATATAGTCCGTCTCATCGCCTTACATATTTTCAAAAAATTTCTAATCCTCTACAATCTCTTCTCCATAATCATAGATAGGCATCTGACCGGAAACATAAACATCAACATTATAGATTTCACCGGTCGCTTCCCCCGGTATGCCGAATTCATGGAAACATTCTCCTAAAGCATAACGATAAATGGTATATCTCTCTTTGCCTATATAAGTATGTTTTTCATAAGAATCTCCATATTGTTCGACCATTTGAGAATAAGTATTTCCGGAATATATGCCTCTCGAGGTATGTGCAAATGTTTCATTACTACTGATTCTTATTCTGACACATTCTTTTTCAAGAAAATAAACTTGTATAAATTGAGCTTCCCCATCACCTACGTTATAATAATAATTATATTTTTTGTTATCCGAATCCTCAACCTTTTCATACAACAGCCCCATCTTGTCCAGCTTCCCCAATATTTCCTGCTCACCTTCATATAAGGAAACTGAAAAATCGCCTATATTGATAACGACATCCTTATCTATCTGTGCATTTGTTGCATTTGGCATTTCATCAATTTTGTTCCTTATAGCCGCTGCTGTTTCTTCTATACTTTTTTCTCCGTTAAAATAATACAACGCCTCTTCCTGCGTAATCCCTATGAAAGGAAGGTCACTGCGCTGCATTACCTTCGTATTATTTATCATCTCCCTTACATCCTGTATATCCTCATCTTGTGCCGCATAAACATTTTCATAGGTACCGCCAATTTCGTATGTCAGAATAGGAAGTTTCTCTCTTTTTCCATCCGATGTCTGATAATATTCCTGCTTTCTGCTATCACTAAGCTGTTGATCCAGCACATCTTGCAATATTGAGAAATTCCAATTGGGAGCAATCGTTTTCTGTCCTTCCTCCGTAAAATAGCTTTCCACAAACTTCCATGCTTCTTCTTTGTGCGTGCTTTGACTGTTAATGGCGAAACAGTTGTCAAAAATAAATATTCTTCCCTTTCCCTCTGCTCCCGGAAATCCTGTATAGACTGCATCCTCACCCCATACGGATTTTTTATATAAATATTGTTGCATGTCACCTATGCACTCAAGATTGAATGGAATTTTTCCTTCCCGCATCAAAAGGTCATTCGTTTGAAACATCGCCTGTTGCGGTAATTGTTCTGCAATTTTTATATATTGTTCCAATCTGTTATCTTCCGTTTCCCCGGAATATCCTCCGCAGATTGCCCCTTCCTGTAAAAATAAATCCCGTGAAATCATAGGATCCTCTTCACATTCCCGAACGGCCCGCAAGGCTTCCTCGAAGGTAAAATTTTCTTTGTTACTGCACCATTTTTCTTTTGTTATCAATGTATATAACACAAAATTCGTTGGCAACATATATAAGCCACCATCCGCTGTCAAAACCTGATACGCGGAATCAACGATGTCCTCTTCCCCAATCACATCACTTTTCTCCAGATAGGGAATAAGATTCTCTATTGCGCCCTTTTCTCTAAGCACTTCCACATCCATCTCATCTGTCGAAAAACTAATGATATCAGGTCCTTTTCCTGTCAAAATATCATCATACAAACGACTAATTCCGTCGCTTATATTTTCTTCGTAATAATCATGTATTGTGATTGTTATTCTGTCATTTTTACTATTAAAATCTGCTATTGCTTCCTGTAATGTCGACGCTCCCCCGATATCTCCAAGTATAATCTCCGTTTTAGGTTCTTCCAGCACAATTGTAGCAGTCTCTTTCTCCCATGCAGATGTTTTCGTCCCGGTGTCTATTTCTCCACATCCCATTAACAGCAAAGATGATACTGTACCTACAAGCAATAATGCTATTGTTTTAAAAGTTTTCATTCGTAATCCCCTCGCACGTCATCGCAATATCATTCTTTTTCCAACAGGTAAAAAAACAAGCACTGCTGCCACAACTTCCCACTGTATAACTTAACTTGTCTTCCGTAAATTCAGAAAAGGACGCACCTCTACGTTCTCCGGTCTCTTCCCATCATATAACAATTGCACATACTGTTCCGCTTCTTCATCGGAGACATCTTCCTGATCCGTAAATACTATCATTATTAGTTCAATTTCACTTTGTTCCGGCTGCCTTCTAATTATGTTCAGGGAATGGAAATACATCTCGCTGCAATCATCTTTCCAGGTGCCGTCTTCCGAATCGTTTTCAAACATGAAATAATCCGTTCCATCAAATTCTATATAACTTAAACTCCATAGTTGACTCGCTGTAACTAATTCCTCACTCACTAAATGGTGTACAATCACTAATTGCGCCGGTTGATTCTCTGATGTCTGCTCGTAAAATTCGTCCAGCAATTCTGCTCCGCTACATTCCCTTGACTGCCAATCCAAGACATACACCGGATAATCTTTGAGTTCATCTATATTTAACGGAAGGACGGATAATTCCTGTCTGATTACTTCCGGATCGGTTTTCCCTTTTAAATTTTCCAAACTGAAATCTTCCAATAAATCAACCGGTTCAGTCTCTTCATTTGATACAGCTGTAGTCGTTATGGTATTAGGTGTCATCTCCTCGGTAACTTCTGAAGTATTCTGTTCTGTATCATTCTGTTCCGGTCTATTCTGCCCACAGCTTACCATGCTTAACATAATTATTAATAATGCCACACACCTCATCTTTGCTTTGTACATACTTTTTCTGAATCCTCCTCCCACAAGATTTTTCAAAAGCCTTTTACCATACGTATTCCTTCAGCATCCTCTTTATAGAAATACCAATTCTTTCATCCTGTTTCTCGCTCTCTGCAAGCGACAATGTCACACTCAATGGATCTTCCAGTTTCTTATTCTTAAAATTAATAAAGTATCCCAGTTCCAGAACAACGCATCCTATTTCTTCCCCGGAATGCACCTGCTTCATTTTTCTAATTCCGGATTCTGTTATTTCTTTTTTGGTAATTGCATAAGTCGGATATTCATTATCCGAAAGTAATGAGTACTCACATAGTGCAGTGATTCCTGCCTTTTTTTCCAATTGAATATCCTCTTTTAGCTCATACCTTGCAATCACAGGGTTTCTCAATATGACCCGTACATCATTCCACAGTTTCTGAGTATCCGCTGGAACAGTTATCACCCTGGATTTACCCTTCATACCCAAAATATCCACATTCAGATACTCAATTTCATCAAAGCACCTGTTTGCAGACATTTTCGTAACGCCTAATCTTATTGCAGCTTTTGATGCAGTAACATTTTCCCATTTTTCATATATTGCAACCAATATAACTTTTTGTGTTAAAAATGAAATCAAATGAACCGGAGAAATTTTCCTTTCATTCTCATTGGACAGCAAATATCCGATAAAAGGCAAGTACACCTGCTTATCTTTCAGTACAAAGGGAATTCCCTCTTCCAATAATTTTTCTTTAATATAAAATGATGTAGAATCAAAAAAAATGGCACAATTAAGACCTGCTGCCTTTTCAATTTTAATCCAGTCCTTTCTAAGCGCTGCCAAGCCAACATCTGCCTTGGGTTGAATTGCTATCCAGGGTGAACCGTTTGTTTCAACCTTATAAAAAGTGTATCTTCCACGAAAGGCCAGGGGCAGCTTCTCATTCAAATATTCAGTTTCTTCTATCATCACATTTTGACGCAATGTTTTTTCTAAAAAATTCTTCATATAGTCACCATTTTTAAAAATGTAACTCTTTTTATGTTACATTTTTAAAATAGCATATTTTTAATACACATTCAATATTTAATGATAAGATAGTCGACCGATATCAATTATTTTGATATTTTCAATTTAAAATATCCCAATCACATAATCATAACTATAGGTGTGCACATACAACCGACCATCCTTCTCTGCCATGAGGTCCGGCATCTTTTTCAGAGGCAGGCGGTCGATCACCTCTCCGGTATTTTTATCCAGCTGATAGAGATAATCGTCCTCTGCGGTAAAGCCATAGCCGCAGAAGATCACGTCCCCTTTCACGAGAAAATTCATGCTGTTATAAGTCTGGTCTGCACTTCGCCACAGCAGTTTCTCATTTTCCAGATCATAGGCAAACATAAAGCAGCTGTCCGGCTGCGCATAACCGTTCATTACTGAAGCCCCGTAAAAAATTCCGTTCTCAAGGCAGGCATTATTACCGTTGACGTACCATTTGTCTGTCGGATATTCCAGTACATACAGGCAGTTCTCACCATCGAAAATGCTGAGTTTTCCATCCTCCCACTGATAGGTATACTCCCACTGATAGGTATAATTTTCATCATAGAAGCAGTCCCAGTTTTCTCCGATCATGGGAAGGGAAATGTCTTCCGATGCATTGTACCATTCGTCTGCAAAAGTAATATTGTTATACGTCTCGGAAAGGATTTCCAGGGAATAGGGCTGCGCCGCAGTTCCTTCCGGGTGAAATTCCGAGATTCCAGTGAAATCTATGAGGATCTCTTTCGGTGCAATGGGTGTTTCCCGGGATTCGGACTCTGTGAGAGCTCCGGAGGTCTCTGCCTCATCTATTTTAGTGTCTATATTGGAAATATTTTCGGTTTGTTTCTCCGCTTCGTTGTTCTCCGGTGCATTGGTCTCCCGGGCGCCACATGCCATTAACAGGCAGGCGGACAGTGCAAATGTTGCTAATCTGTATTGTTTTTTCATGATAATCTCCCTTACTGCTTAAAATTCTCGTAACTATTCAGAACCCCATTCGCGAAACCGCTACTTCGTAGCTTCTTCATTGATCATCTGTTCCTCTTCTATAACAGTAACAATACCTTCATATACGGTAAAGTAATATCGAATCTGCTCCTGCATGTCCTCATACTGCCAACGTTCCCAGGAATCTTCCTCAACAGACTTCACCTGCGTCAATGTGTCATCGGCATCCGCGATGTTTCGCTGTAATTCCTCCAGCGTTGTCTTATCGACAAGGAATCTCCCATCCCGGCTGCTGCCGGCCTGAATCTGTATCCTGTCTAATCCACCATTTTCATCAAAATAACAATAGTATTTGCTGTTCTCTATATAGAGACTTGCATTCTCACTGGCGACATCGCATTGCAATCCGGCATCGGTACACAATGCCCGTACTTCTTCCCTTTGCATTCCCCATTGCATCCTTGACAGGACCTCTCGATTATACTCCAGGGAATAGACCACTGCCTTCACCGGCACAAAGGAGAAGGAGCAGCGGTGCGATCCTGCCTCATCCAGATCCCCCTCCATCACTGTGGTCACAGAGTCCTTGCCAAGTTTGTCTCCTGCTCCCAACAACATACCATCTTCCAATAAGGCAAAATTATTATATCCATATCGAATAGCAGAGATATCTGCATCAAAGGTGCGGGCATCATCGCTGTGCCGAATTCCACCCAGCCATACCATACTGACCTTATCCAGTACCTTTTGGGGTTCTCTGACAAAGTCATGAACATTCTCACTCTTAGAAACGCCGCACTGTCCAAAGATATTTAATCCCCAAAGATATAATTCTCCGTCTTCCGTGATTGCCGCTCCATTCCACGCATTGATGTCCACATAGATACAATGATCCAGAACTTTATGTGGTTCCAGATACATCATTTTTACCAGATTCAACGGATTCTCTGTTACTGACCAGTATTCATCATATCCCCCAACGGTCGTGCTGCTTGTCGTCCGAAGCTGTCCCCACCAATATACGGCTCCATCTTCCTTGAGTACGATAATGGCTTCCCTGCCGGCTCTGGCATATCTGACATTTTTCATTAACAGTGTGGGGGTACATACCCTGTCGTTATCCATGTCGCTATATACCTGCTTCACAGTGTCTTTTCCCAACAAAAGTCCTGCCATATTTAATCCCAGTCCGTAGAGGTTTCCATCCTCCGTCAGATAAATGCAGAAATTATTATTCCAATCGGCATCTACGGAAACCACATGATCTGCAATCCTCACATCATCAAACTGCCCCTTGTCAAAATCCGTCTCGTAACTGCCTGTTCCCAACTGACCATTCTCATTATAACCGTTCCCCCAGAGAATACCATCATTATCAATATAATAATGATTATAGGCAGTGACCCGCTCAGTGATATAATAGTTTTCAATACGAAAAGGACTGGGAGCTTGCAGTTCCTCTTCCTGCTGTATGTAAATTGTTGGCAGATTCTGTTCCTGTACTTGTCCTGTTTCTTCCGTTGTCACCATTTCTGTGAAGTCTTCCTCTGTTTTCTGAGAAGAAACCGCACTTTTCTGTGTGAGCAGTACCAGTGCTGCAATGATACACAGTTCCACTGCCAGCGCCGCAAGCTTCCCTGCGGTCTTACGGCATTTTAAAATATGCCGGATCCTGCCCCGGATGTCACCTTCATCAAAACACACCGGTGCTGCAAATATCCTGCGTGCGGTCGTATCGGTTGCCATGGATAGCAGTACGGCGGCATATTCCTGTCGGTCCTCCGGCTCCAGATGTTCCGTCACTGCTTCATCACAGGCTTTTTCTATATCACAGCACAGCAGATAATATGCCAGCCAGACCACCGGATTCATCCAATGCACAATACTGATCAGATAGGTCAGTATTTTCCACAGATAGTCCCGGCGGTGCAGATGGATCCGCTCATGCTGCAATACACAGTCATAAAATTCCGGCTTCATCTCCATCGGCAGATAGATCTGCGGCCGCAGAATCCCGAATACCATCGGTGTGCGGATGCCGTCCACGTAACGGACTCCCTCCTCCCCGGGAAGGCATTCTGCCAGACGGTGCTTCATTCTTACATAAGAAAAGATAAAATACGCGAGAAAACAAGGGATTCCTGCCAGCCACAGGTATCTGACTGCAAATATCACCTGTGTAAAGGCGGCCGATAGGAAAGGCATGACTGCTGTGCCGTTGGACTGTGCAGCCGTCACAGGGAGCTCGTTCGATCCCGCTTCGAAATTCGTACCCTGCACGGTCGTCGCATCTGTTCCGTTCATCTGTTCCGGCAAGGTACTCTGTCCAGGTGTAACATTTTGCTCCGGCACAGCACTTTGCCCCAACACAATGCCCGTCCCAAGTCCCGTCACCACTGTCGGTCCATCCGCGCTCACCGCCACTACCATCGACTCCGGCTGTGCCCGCCAGAATCCGTGCTCATTCTCGATCTTCCAGGGAAATATAAGATAGAAAAAAACGATTCCCCACAATAGCACACAGTAGCGGTAGGAAATCCGCAGTCCTCTAAATACCATTCTGAGGATCCATACGATTCCTACGATGATGCTTCCCTGAATGCTCATTCTGATCAGTATCTGCATCATTGCCATCCCTGTCATTCCTTTTCTCCCCCGTTATTTTCTATGATCTTCTTCAGTTCTTTGATCTCTTTCGTAGACAGCTTTTTCCGGGAGGTAAACGCCGCCACAAAAGCAGGCAGAGATCCCGCAAAGGACTCCTCGATGATCACCTCACTCTGTCTCGCCTGAAACATCTGCCTCGACATCAGTGAGGTGACAGTCCCGTTCTCACTGGTAAAAATCCCCTTCTGACAGAGGCGCCGCAGGACCGTATAGGTCGTAGATTTCTTCCAGTTCAATTCCTTTTCACATAATTTCACCAGTTCCCCCGAAGCGACCGGCTCATGCTCCCAGATGATTTCCGCAAAACGCATCTCCACAGCTCCCATGGTATATTCCGACATTACAATTCCTCACTTTCTGCCCTCTGTGGCATCCGTTAAGTCTTATTATGCAAAACGGTTTACAAGTTGTAACACTTTAATGTTACATCCTGTAAACCATATTTGTCAATGTCTATTTTTTCCCTACAAAAGTAAAAGTTTCTCTTATACCGGAAACTTTTTTCATTTTTTTCAAGTGTATCCAGTATAAATTGTTCTCATCCCCCATTCGGTATCAGATCATTGAAAGTGGCCCACGCTTCTTCCGCCGTGTAATCCGCCAGCTTAAGCCACCCGGTGACACCATTCTCGGTCTCCACGCAGAGCCACTGTCTGCCGGCATCTAGATAAAGGAAATAGACTCCGTGATCTGCGTTGATGGTAAAGCGTTCGCTGCCGGCATCCGGAGTCCGGCAGACTTCCAGATCCTTATTGAGTCCGTGCAGGACCGCCTGCTCCGGCAGATCATAGCGGTCTGTGGGGATCTCCGCCAGTCTTCCGTCACTTCCAATGCGGTATATGATCCGCAGATTCTCTCTCTGCAGAATATAATTATAGCTTTGGGTGGTGATGATCTGGCCGTTTTCCACCCAGATCTCCCGGATATCCTGTGCGAAGCTTCCTACCTCCTGTAATTCCCCGTTCTCATAGCTGAACAGGAAACTCTCGCACTGTCCGAACTCGTCCCTACGCATCAGTGCCAGTAATATCTGTCTGCCATCAGGAGTGAAGGCGTAAATGCTGTTTCCCAGATTCTGTGCCGTCCGCATCTCGCCTCGCATGGTATTCACCGCAAATATATATTGATCCAGCGGCGAATGATCCACTTCGTTTACTGCCTGTGCCATTCTCGAACGCAGCAGAAGTTTCTCTGCGGTTCCGTCTCCGTCCAGATCCAACAGGGCATAAGTCTCCTGCTCCGCTCGCTCAGACAGATCGAATACGACTCCCACATTCGTCATAATATCCCGTCTCTGTGCTGCTGCATAAGCATCCGCTTCCTCTGTCGTCAGATCTGCCGCCACCTTCCCATTCCAGACCGGTTGGTTGGACAGAAGCGGAAGTTTCATCTGGGCGGTTCCGTTGCTCTGACTCAGGATCCAATAACCGTCTTCCGCAGTAAGCATGTCTGCGGAGAAATCCTGCGCCTCCGACGGCAGTTTCCAGTCCGTGACCCCGTTTTCTCCGGTCTGTCCCGAAGTATCATATTCCCGGATCGTGTCGATCCAGATGTCCAGATCTCCATCCTGATAATCAGAAGCTGCAAAATAGTACAATCGGACACTATCCTGTTGCTTCAGATAAGCCATCTCCTGTCTATAACTGTCAGACGTATAGTAATTTCCCACATTCTGGTAAACCGTGGAACGTCCCTCTGCCGCACATCCCGGCGCTATATATCCCGGAACCATACAATTTAGTCCGGCGTCGTCCCCGGTGGCCGCATAAATACCGTAACTGGAGACCTGATAAGTAGCAGCAACATCCGCAAAAGATCCGGGGGATACCTTTACATACACCCATTTTTTCGACAGTTCTGCCACGGTAGCCCAATCTTCATCCCTGGGTCCGTATTCCGCATAGACCACTCTGGCCTGATTTTCTCCGTCCAGAGGACCGGTAGAATGCCGGCCTTTACTGTCGATGTCTCCCAGGGAGAGCATCCAGATCTGACTGCTCTCCTCCGCAAATACCATGGGAATATCGATACCGGATCCATCAGCGAAAATATAATGTACGTTTGCCACAGAGCCTTCGCCGGGTCTTGTGGAATCCTTTTGGAAAAATAAATACTGCCTCCCGGCTTCATAGAGCAGTTCCGTCATTTCCCCGCTGCCACCCTGTAGATTCAGCAGAGCTTCCGCAGCCTTCACCGGATCCTTGTAGGTCTCATGGGCAGCGGCATCTCCGTCTAAAATCCGCTGATGCAGTTTCCGCGCCGCGGCACCATTGTAGCCGAGATATTGGATTCCATCCTGTCCGGCAAAAGACCGGGTATCCTCCAAGGCAGCCACATCAAACAGGGCACTGAACTCTTCCCTGCTGTGGATACCCTGCTCAAATACCGTCAGCCATTCCGTTTTGGCAGCCTCATAGTCCACTTCATCCGTCGCAAACTCCCCTGTTGCAGCTTCCTCGGTTGCATCTGCCCCGCCGGTTGCCTGCGCCGCATCTGCCTCTGTCTCTGCACCGCTATCCGCATTTGCAACATCCACTGCATCCGTTCCGCCACCCGGGTTGCTGCACAGGCATACCACCAATATCACAAGCACCGCTGCTGCACCAACCAGCATCCAGAACGGCGGCTTGCGGTAGTCCAGCACGTGGCGGATACGATTTTTCACATGGTCTTCTCCGAAAGAGAGCAGTGCGCAGATGGAACCGCCACGATAGCGTTTCCATTCGCCGCCGGAAGCCTCTTCCAGCAGGGTATAGGAATAGATTTTCTTGCTCTCCTCCCCGAGGAGCTTCACCACTTTTTCATCACAGGACATCTCGCAGTCCATGTTCATCAGATAAAATGCCAGCCACACCAGCGGATTGAACCAGTGGACGCAGCAGATCACCAACGCCGCAGGCTTAAACAGATAGTCCCTGCGCTGTAAGTGCACCCGTTCATGACACAGAACGACTTTTCTGCTCTCAGGATCTAAGCCCGAAGACAGATAGATTACCGGATGGATCAGCCCCATGACGAAGGACAGATGCCCACCGTCGATCTCGCAGATCCCAGGTTCCAACTGTCTGACACCATTGTCAGATCTACGAATCCGATGACGCATGCGCAGATAAGAATAAGCATGATATCCCAGGAATCCAAGCATTCCTGCCAACCATACCATGGATAATACACGGAACCACACCGGGTATGTCCATGCGCGGGCGTCAGTACCCGTTCCGGCAGATGTTCCCGAAATCACTGTATCTGTTCCACTGGCTGCCACCCCTGCAACCGTAGCTCCACTTTCTGTTCTCGCAGTTCCCAGGGAAAAGTCCTGCGTGCCGTCAGCATTCATGACAGTATTGTCATTTCCACCAGCCATCGTTTTTTCTGCCGTCTGGCTGTCCGGTACTTCCTCTGCATCGTACTCCCGCCGCAGGACATCTCCGATATCCTTCGTATCGTTGGCCTCTGCATAACCATGACTGCCCGGACCGACTGTCTGCTGCCCGGACGTCATCTCTGTCCCCACAGACAGCAATTTGTCCGGAATCAGGCTGATTCCTGTCTCCGGTAGTATCGGGCAGCACAACCGCACAAACACGATTCCCCATAACAGATAGGAACACCATTTTGGTGCTTTTTGCAACAAAAATCTGGCGAGGATCACCAGCAGCACACAGTATCCTCCCACCAGACTTAAGTTCCATACACCGTCAAATATTCTGTAGATATTCTCACCCATAAGCCCCTCCTGTCCTGCCCCCCGGCAAGGCATAGTCGATGTTTTATAGACTCTTTGTAATTATAGTCTACATTCTACCGACCCATCTGTCAAGTAAGAAATCTGATTCTGTTGCCCCTCTTCTTCCGGATTTCAGTCACTTACTGTCAGCTCCGGCTCTTCTTCCGAGTGCAATACCTCCGCATGCATTTCAAAATCCAGCACACAGTCTCTATGGATTTCCTCTGTCTCCCCGGTAGTCATGGAAGTGCCGGTCCCCCGGAACGAGATCACTGTCTTTCCATCTCCTATGGTCACATCCAAAGTGACATATAACGGTTTCCGATACTGTTCACTGATCCACACAAAAACCTCATTGGTTGCTTCCCAATACTGCCGCAGTTCCTCACCATACTGCTTCGCATACCCCTGTCCGATGTGGGATCTGCTGCGAATGGAGCAGATTTCCGCCCCTCTCTTTCCCGTGCTTACTTCTGCACCGCTTCCATCAGACGCTCCTGCCAGTCATAGAAAGCCTGGCCGTCCACCAGGCAGCGTTCGTCCTCACCTATCCATAATCCCTGTTCTTCCGACGCGTAGCGAAAGGTCCTTGTCTCACCGTCTGCATAGACAAACTGAAAATATCCCACACCTTCCACCATCTCTTCCGGCGGGATCGGATCTGACGTCACTTTTCCGGAAAGCTGTATAAATTCCTGCCACAGCTGCTCTACGGCAGCAGCATCTTCCACGTAATCGTAATCCTCCGTGCAGAAGCTGCAACCGATCTTCTGCGGGCACTCCTCCGGCAAAAAGTTCGCACAGGACGCGGTCTTTGCACTGTTTTCCAGCATTCCGGGATACCATATATCCGCTATGACATAGGCTCCTTCCGGTGTTGCCGCCGGATATAAAACGTAGCTGGCGGGATTCTCTACGGATATCATCCCTTTTTCCACATTCTGTACCGCCTGATAAATCGCTACGGTAGTCTGGGCATCCGGGGTTCCGATCCAGCCAGCCCCTCTTCCCTCCTTCAGAAATCCTCTGCTTGCTCCATAGGTAAAGAAATAATTCTGCGGTTCCTCTCCCTCTCCAACGAAAGATATCTGCCCATGGAAAGTGCTGCCGTGGATCCAGGGCAGTACCCGGTAATAATAAGTTCCGTTAACGCTCACCTGTACCTCTTCCTGCTTCCCGTAGGCATTCTCCTTCGGCATCTGAATCCCCGGCACCGTGAAATCCACTGCTTTCTGGAATTCGATAAGATTCAGCAAAAGTACCACTACCACCAATACGATTGCACTGAGAAAAATGGTTGCTTTTACATTAATCTTCTTCATAACCCCCTCCCTCGTTCCTCTTCTATCTATACTGACGACTTTTATATCCCGTTTGTTACAATCAGTATAGCAAAATTTCACCTCGCTATCCACTTTTTTCACCCAAACGACCGCTTTTCATTATTTCTGATCTTTTTATAACATAACCGCTGTAAATACACGATTGAGCAGATGGAAACTTAACAGTCTGAAACTTTAAAACTGGCGGCATCGGTTTCCCGGTGTCGCCAGTTTATTGTCACTCTATTTTACAAGTGGCTCATAATAGAGCACTGTCTGCGCAGGATCTTTTCCGCTGATTTCCACGCCGTCCGCCGTCGTTCCCTGGAAGCCGTCGGATGCGCCGATATAGAGAATGCGACCGTCCGGTACGAGGACCGCACAGGTACCTTCCGTACCGCAGGGCATCTCCCAATTCTCCTGCACTCTGGTGAATTCCGTCCCACCCAGACGATAGGTGTCCACGCCGTTGTATCCCCATAGGATAAAATCTGCCGTCTCACTCACACCTGCTGCCACCATTTTCCACGGGTAGATCGTATCAGCACTGCAAATAACATTCTCACCTCCAGCCACCGGAACCAACCTGAGGCTTTCCGGGTCTACTGACACTAATGTCATAGCCATATCTCCTGCTGTCGTATTGCCCACTGCCTGTGCAGCCGCATAGACTTTGCCGTCCTTGCCCTGTCCTAATGCTCCGGCACCTTGTACGGCATAGCTGTCGTCATCCGCCACGGTTCCGATCAGCTCACCTTCCGCAGAATAGATCCGCACATAACTGCCGTCCTCCTGCATCCGCATCCGCATATATAATCTGCCCTGGGCATCTGTTGCCATACTATCAACGATATTCCATTCCCGCTCTCCTACGGTAAAACTGTTCAGAAGCTTTCCCTCCGGACTGATATGGTAGATCACAGGCAGCCGGCCATGTTCCGCTCCCGGAGATGCCAGTCCGCGTAATGCCGCATAGACACTTCCGTCCGGTGCGATACACAGGCTATACACCTCGCCGTCCTCATCAAAATCATCATAAAACTTTTCCGGGGTCCCGCTGCCGTAAGTCAGATATTCCACCCGTGCTTTCCCTTCCATGGTGAACCCACCGACATACAGCCCCTGTTCTGCCGCCACAGCACACCGGATACTGAGTTCTCCCGCATAGGCAATCTGCCATTCCTGTGCTGCAGTGTCTGCCCCCGGGACTACACTTGCCTCTCCTGCGCCCTGTGTCTGTTGCGATCCGCTCTCCTGTGACATATCACCCGGTAATGCACTATCTTCCGTCTTCACATATTCATAGTCGCCCGCCTCGATCTCTTCTGTGATTTTCGCCAGACTATAATCTCTCTTCTCACGGAAATCGATCAGCTCCAACAGTTCCTCCTCCGTCATTTCCTCTTCCGGCAGGAAAAATGTACTCCGCGCTGCATAGAAAGCCACGCCCTTTTTGTATTTTTCAGGACTATCAAGCATGGCAAGTTCCTTTTGGGGGAAATATCCTTCCTCCAGATAGGCCTGCCTCAGTTCTTCCAGCCTGTTTTTTCGCCGTCCGTAAGCGGTCTGCTGTAGCTATCCGCTGCAACATCTGCATCCTGCAACCCGGAAAAATATGTTTCCAGTTTTTCATGATTCATGCTCTCCATCCGCGCCCGGTACAATCTCGATTTTACGGTTCCCTGCCTGCATTCCAATATCCTGCTGATCTCCGGGATTGTGCACTGTTCATAGTAAAACAGTACGATCACATCCCGGTATCCGCCATCCAGCTGCATGACAGCATCCCACAGTTCATGGTGTTCGTCATAAAATGCCGGGGACAGATTCTCTTCCCATGCCACCGCACCGGTCCGCTTATTTTGCCGATAAATCTTTTTCGCTTCATTTGCCGTGATCTGTAAGATCCAGTTTTTAAAGCTGTCCGGATCCCGCAGCGTCCTTAACTTTTCATAGGCATGCAGTACCGCTTCGCTGACAGCGTCCTCCGCATCCATACTGTTATTCAGAATAGAATATGCCAGTCGATACATATGCAGGGTATAGCCCCGCACTTCCCGCACAAATTCCTCTTTTGTCATAACTGACAAAGTAACACCTCCTTCTCTTCGCCGGCTTCATACTATATGAGTCGCCGGACGGTAAAAAGGTTCCTGTATTTTAAAAAAAGGCACCGGATGTTCCGATGCCTTTAAATCCAATATACTCTATAACTCTTTGAATTTGTATTTTCCTTTTCCATGCCCGGATACCGGTTCGATTACATCAGCCTGTACCATATTGGATATTATTTTAGAAGCGCCTGAACTTTTCAGCCCAAGCAATTCCATAACCTCTCCTCTGCCAAAAAACTGACAATCTCCGAATTTTTCATATAATACACGGATATGCATAATTGTTTTTGTTGAAAAATTCAGCGTTTTTTCAGCCAATCTTGTTTCAATGTCCACTTTTGATGTTTCAATGTCCATTTTTTGAGTTCCAATGTCCACTTTTGAAGTTCCAATGTCCACTTTTGTATCCTTTAAAAGTCCACTGATATGCATATTTCGATTGTGCAGCTCGTTGTGTTCATTTAAAAGCATATTTCTGAGGAAGAGTTCCAAATATTCCGTTGTCTCATGAATTCCTTTTTGTAAATTCGTATAATTGGCTCTGACAAGTGCATTTCTGAAATACCATGCATTTTCCGCAAAAATGTCATTTGTTGCAAAAAAACCAAGTGTTCTCAAATATTTTATGAAAAAAACCGCTGTGGTTCTTGTGTTTCCCTCACCAAAAATGTGAATTTGCCAAAGCCTTGATACAAACAAAGCCAGATGATGAATGCTCTCTTCTATCGAAAGTCCTTTATAACTAAAAGCTTTTTCCTGCGAAAAATCATATTCCAACGTAGCACGCAGTTCTGAAGCACTCCCATATATGACCGTTGCGCCATCAAGCACCCATTCTTTCTTCGTAATATTATAATCTCTTATTTTTCCGGCATGCTTAAATATTCCACGAAAAAGCTTACGATGAATAGCTATATACTCATTCGGTGAAAAGGAAAACGCCGTTTCGGAAAGGAGCTCCGCAATACGGCTGGAAACTTTATCTGCTTCTTCCGTGCGTTCATTATCTGATACACGGACAGGTCTCTCATTGTAATAGCTTTCTATAAGACTCTGTGCCTCTTTTAGCGTGATCTTACCTTCAATATTTTGAATTGCAGTGTCAATCAGATATTGCGAGGGTTTCAGACCATCTACTGCCTGAAGTCCAACCGCCGTGCTCCACACATACCCTTTTGTTGCTTTATTCGGTTCGGATTCTCTCAGATATTCTTTAAATGGGTCTTTGTCCATATTCATTTCCCCGCTATATATCACTATCTTAGTTTTCCTGCTACTATTTTTATTATATCTTATAATCACAATAAACCAAAATGTTTTTGCAGAGATTTTTGCGAAAATAAAAAATATTTTACCTGAAGATTCCTTCTTGATCCACGAGTTAGTCTATGCTAATATAACAATTGTTATGGAGACAGATCGTAAGAAAATCACGGAAGAAAACTTAATCCGCTGCGGCAGGGAAGAATTTCTGGAAAAAGGCTACGCCGGGGCGAACCTCCGGAATATCTGCAAACGTGCCGGAGTTACTACCGGGGCTTTTTATTTCTCTTTTGAAAATAAAGAGGCTCTGTTGGGGGCAATCCTGGATCCCCTGATTGCCGAGTATCAGAAAATGATGCAGCAAATAGCCAAAAGAGAGCAGGAACATCCTGAGACCGCAGAGCAGAATGAACGCGAGATCATGGAATATATCTGTGCGCACAGGCAGGAATGTGAGCTGGTACTGGAGAAATGCTCCGGCAGCAAATACGAATCCTTCCGGGATGTAGTCTTTCATAATATGTTCACCGCCTTTCAGAGCTATTACGAAAAACAACTAGGCTATGTGCCCGATAAGGAATTACTACGGATTCTGACATCCATGAGGTTACACGGATTTCTGGAATTGATCAAAGGAGATTATGATATGGAACACCGCCTGTTCCTGACGAAAGCCATCGGTATTCACGCCGATGCCGGAACGCAGGGTTTAATTGCATATTTTAAGAGCGAGAAGGATGCTCACCGTTAATGCGGTGGGCATTTTCTTTTATAAAAAATAACAAATATAACTTTTGTTATATTCAGAAAACAAGTAGGAGGATTAGTTATGAACAAAAACGTGAACTACGGAAACTGGGTACCTGAAAAAATGTTGGCGCTGTGCTATGTCGCTGCTGCCGTACTCGGCATTGCCGCCTATGTGACCGGACCGGTGCTGCATCTTGCCATTCCGACATGGATCCTGGGCATTCTTGCCGCGATTTGCCTGGTCTATGGCATTTACATGCACATCTGTCATGAATTGTTTGCCTTCGGCAAAGGCAACATGATGGCAAAAGTCCATCAGCATCTCGTAGATCATCTGGAATGGGACGGCGAAGGCACTCTGCTCGACATCGGATGTGGTGCGGCTGCCCTGACGATCCGCTGCGCCAAGGCTTTCCCCAAGGCAAAACTCGTCGGTATGGACTACTGGGGTGCCGAGTGGAACTATGCCAAAGAGCAATGTGAAGCCAATGCGAAAGCGGAGGGTGTTGCCGACCGGATCACCTTCCACAAAGGAGATGCCGCCCATCTGGAAGATCCGGATGAGACCTTCGATGCCACTGTCAGCAACTTTGTCTTCCACGAAGTCCGTTCCGCCAAGGATAAACGGGATGTGGTCAGAGAAGCTCTGCGCATAGTCAAAAAGGGCGGTGCCTTCTCCTTTCAGGACATGTTCTCTCAGAAAGCACTCTACGGTGACATGGAAGAATTTGTCGAAGAATTGAAAAAAGAAGGAATCACAGAAATTCACTACATCGGCAATCTTGAGAAGAAACTGGATTTTATCCCGGGATATGCCGCTGCTCCCTGGATGATCTCCGGCATGGGAATCCTATACGGGCGGAAATAATCACGAAAATCAAAAATGTTTTTGTATAGTTTTTCACGAAATCCAAAAATGTTTTCACGTGGTTTTTCACGAAAATCAAAAATGTTTTCACGTGGTTTTTCACGAAAATCAAAAATGTTTTCACGTGGTTTTTCACGAAAATCAAAAATGTTTTCACGTGGTTTTTCACGAAAATCAAAAATGTTTTTATATAAAACCATCCCGGACACTGTGTCTGTCTCACAAGCACAGTGTCCGGGATGTCAAATTTCTTCTTATATGTCCACCCTATAATGTAATATTGATCACCGGCACAGGCGCCGCCGATACACCTACGCCGACAGCATCTGCGGAAAATGAAGTCCCTGTCATGCCGGAGGAAACCGCTCCTGCATTCCCGGTGGGAATGACCACGTTGTCTTTCATTTTCTCCAGGTGGTTGAAAACTGCTTTCAAGTACTCCGCATCGGCTTTGACGATGTCTTTCATCTCTTTATTGCGGTGTTTGATTTTCATCATCTTGAGGTCTGCGGGATCCATCTCCCTGTCCACCGAGACCGTAGTATCCGATAAGCCGTCCAGTCCTATCTCTTCCATCAGGTCACGTAAGCTGTCAGACATTTCCTGCATCATCTCCGAGGTGAAATCGCTCATTTCCGACATAAAGTCTCCTGCCTGTGCATAGAATTCATCCATGCCGAGATCAACATAATCGGATATATCATAGCTGTCCCCGGCATACTCATACGCAGAGAAATCCCCGGACACTTCATTCGCGGAATCTTCCGCAGACATCTCTTCTGCATTCCGCGCGTTTTCAGCTTCTGCGTCTGGCACATCCTTCGTTTCTTCTTCGCTGATCCGGTCTCCCTGACAGATTCCGCCGGCAGCCTTCATCATTTCCTCTTCTTCGAGATGTTTTGCTTTCTTCTTCGCCACACGTTCCATAGCCTGTGCATGAGCGATTGCTGCGTCGATCTCTTCACTGTCGCTGTCACTGTCACTGTTCTGCTTCTGACGCTTCAGGCGCATGATCTCTCTTCTCGCCTGCCCGACTGCCTGCTTTGCCGCCTGGGACGTCTTGCTCCGCAGTATCTTGGACGAGATATTTTTGAACTGGTACTTCAATTTCTTCAGCGCCAGCGTCGTATTTTTCGTCTGCTGCCTCTGATTGCGCAGCGATTCACTGTAACTTAAAGTACTCGTCACAATAGAATCCTGTCCCCAACTGTTCGCTGCCTGCGTCTGCGTACTTTGACTGTTTCTGGACAGCATTCTACGAATATCGGTAACAGAACTTTTATTTTTTGCTCCGAAGATACTCTTCTGATTGTTCTGCGTCTTCTTTCCTCCGGAAAATGCCTGCGGCAAACCGGTATTGCCGCTCCCGTAAACACCTCCGGACTTCCCCATAGAAATCATACAGCATCACCTTACCCTCTGAAGTCAAAGTTCTGGCCGACCTGCCGTTCGCCTGCGGTCTGCACACTGTCACTCCGCTGATTAAAATTGTAGGTTTCTATCTTAGACAACAGTTCTTCTATGGAACCGGCGCTGATTGTCACCGTATCCTCTGTGCCGGTTTCCTCCTTGTTGTCTGCTATCTTATCCGACTTCTTGTCTTTTAGCCGTTCTTCCTTTTCTTTCTTAGCAGCCTTCTTCTCCGCAGCTTTTTTCTCTGCTCTCTTCTGCTCGCCTTTTTTCTCGATTCTCGCCTTCTGGTCTGCGCTTGACTTCTTCAGCACTGCAAAAAATGACAATGTGCCTCCATCATTTACCTGCATTCCATAGCCCTTGACGCTTGCCCCTGACTTCTCAATGCTGCTCTTTAACTGCTGCATCTGTGCAGCCGCACCGCTCAAGATTCCTTCATACTGCTTGCGGTAGCTCTCATCTGTCGCCATCCGCTCGATCTTGTCTTCATCAATCAGTACCACCGTCTTAAAGCTGTTGGCATACTGCGCGGCATTTGCCTTTGCATTTTCCTTCTGGTCTCGACTTACCAGAATAAAATCATAGTTGCCGTACTTCTTTTTCAGCTGTTCATAATACTTCTGTGCCTTCTCCGACAGCTCCGGCTGACCGATGGTTCTGCCGTAATCCTCAGTCTTTCCCCTAGTCTGTGCCGTTTCGGACGTCTTTCCCGTACCTGTTGTGCCGGCTGTCTTATCCGGCGTTCCGAATACCTCAGGCTTCTTCGTCTTCGTACTCTTGCTGTAATCACTCTGCGCAGCATACGCACCTACGCTGCCGGTTGCTCCGATTCCCGCCATAATTATTTCCTCCTTGAAAATAAATGCCAAATCCGTTTGTTTACCTGGTTCCTCTATTGAGAATATCGGACAACTTCTCCGACTTTTTTATACACACCAAAAGGAAACATGCAAAAATGTGCAAAAAAACCGCCTTTCTGCGCCTTTGTGGATCAGAAAAACGGTTTTCCTGTAAACTTTATCCTAAATTACTATTGATTCAAATGGTTGATCGTAACATGCAGCTCTCCCAACAGCTTCTTAATGTCCGCACTGGAGGTCGCCATATCTCTTGCTAACTTCTGTACTTCCGTTGCCACCACGGCAAAGCCCCTGCCCTGATCTCCGGCTCTTGCAGCCTCAATCGAAGCATTCAGTGCCAGAATCTGCTGTCTCTTGCTGTAGCCATCGATTTCCTTGGTCTTGTCCGTTGCTTCCTCGATCTGTTCCGCAGCTTTCGTAATGCCACCCTTTAGCTCACCTACCAGATTCTCGTTTTTCCTGTTGACGTAGCTGGCTCTTACGAACATGTTGATCACATCTCCCAGCAGATTTGCCGAAGCGTCGATCTGCTCCCTTGTCTTTACATTTACCTTTTTCAAGGCCTTGATATATTTATCCTCATCAATGCCAAGTTCTCTTGCTGTCTGACGGAACTTCTCCTCATCCGGATTCTCCGGCAGCACCTGTCCTCCGATAATACTGCCCAGCACGGTTCCATCCTCCAGTGTGATCGGAATACCAAAATCCACAAGTCCCGCATGGCAGGGATACACACCATGGCCTTCTCTGTCACACTGCTCGCAGCGCTTTTTCCCCTCTGCGCTTCCTCTCGTCAGATCAATACAGAACTCCGTAAAATTATAACAGTCACTGATGTATTTTCCGTCTGCACCCACAGCCACGGTTGCCAGTCCCGTGCTGTTTGCCCAGTTCTTCATGATCTGCTCGAATTTGTTCATGTCACAAAAATCCTGAATCTTCATATAACTTCCTACTTTCCCGGTTATCTTAACCGCCGAACGCATCAAATCCGGGGACTTTTTGTCCCGGTATTATCTTATATTTGCATAAAAAATTATACCACATTTTTCAATATTTTTCGCCCTTTTTAATATTTTTACAGATATTTTTTTCGACATTATCTGCCTGAATGCAGTATTTTGTATGGCTCTGAATAGTTAACAGAAATACATGAAATGTAGAGCCATCTATAGTATAATTATCTGGATACAAATATTGGAGCAGATCAAGCGAAAAAGGAGGTACCGTTAATTGAGGAAAACGAAGCTATTCATAAAAATAATATGTGTTCTCATTCTGATATTATCTACAGCCCTGCTCAGTGCCTGCTCCGCCAGCACCTCCGATAGTGCAGAAAAATACATTGTCCTGATCGGCGAAGATCCTGAGATCACAGAAAAACTTTCTGACATTGATCTGCTTGTCATAGATGCGGAATATTTTTCCCAAAATGACATTGCCCGTTTAAGAGAAAATGGTATCCATGAAATCTACTCCTATATCAATATCGGATCGATCGAGAGCTTCCGGTCCTATGATACAGACTTTGAGAAATATACTCTGGGTGCCTATGAGAATTGGCCGGAGGAAAAATGGATCGATGTCTCAGCTCCGGAATGGCAGGCATGTACAGCTTCCAGAGTAGACTCTCTGGTGCAGAAGGGTGTGGACGGCTTTTTTGTCGATAACACGGATGTATACTATAACTATCCGCAGGAATCCATCTATGACGGAATCCTTACGATTCTGGACTATATGAACCATACAGGCAGAAAGATCATGATCAACGGCGGGGACTGTTTTGTAAAAAAATATCTTACAACAGAAAAAAACGTTCTCATCGATGGGGTAAACCAGGAGAACGTTTTTACTGCGTATGATTTTTCAAAGGATATCTATACCATAAACGATAAAAGTACACGTGAATACTATACTGATTATTTAGATTTTGCTATGTCACACGGCTGTACCGCTTATACTCTGGAATACGCAACGGTTCCTGCCATCCGCAGACAAGCAGCCACCTACGCCGCGAAACATGGATACATCTGCTGCATTTCTGATAATATTGGGTTATGTCTGGAAAAATAACATATTCCTATCAGCCACCATCACAGAAATGTAATCATACAAGTCTCCAGATGCTTTTGTTTTGTCTGCTCATCTGCATCAGCAGCCGTGCACAGATCACAATGATAGCATAGATTGTAGCCTCCCTGACTTCTGGTATCTTCTGTCACAGCAAAATATCCTGCTTTTAATTTCACGGTCTGCCCGTTTAGAAAATGAATTTCCCTCTGCATATAATCCGCAGGGCTATTTTGTACGGTAGGTACCATGGAATTATACTTTCCTGTAGTAATATAATCCATCTGGATCTCCGTAAAATAGTTCTTCAGATTCGCCTGATCTGCCGCCACCTTTGCCTTATGTATATAAGACAGATACTGCGGTGCCAGTACTCCCACCAGCACTGCCATGATAGCTATTACAATGATCAGCTCTACTAATGAAAATCCCCCGTTTCCCTTCTTTCCTTTTGATTTTTTCATGACTTTTCTCTCCATTACATTACAATACATTCCGCAGGCATCAGGCCCACTGATTTTCTCCGTCATGATTTTATCATTTCCAAAGTAAATGTCAATAAAGTAATTATTAAATATATATGATGCCAGGGTCAAAAGGTCTAAGCCCACATGAGCTTGCTCATAAGTGGGTGAAAGACCTTATGACCCGCCCCGATATGAGCATAAAAGTGGGATGATAATCCCACGATATGCGAATAGAGGGTAGGATTGTGAGAGTGCATAGCACGGAACAATCCGTAGGCATCAAAGTCGGGGGCTTTTGACCCCGACATCATATATAAGAAAGACCCGCATGGTCTTCCCATGCAGGTCTCTCTTCCGTTCATATATTCAGTTTTATCAGTACTTTATTATTCGCAAAGCTTGGAAAATGCATCCGCTACGAACTGAACCTTAGGTCCGATGATTACCTGAACAGAGGTCTTACCGGGTTTCATGACACCGGCTACGCCTGCAGATTTGATCACCTTATCATCCACTGCGGTAATGTCTTTTACTTCCAGTCTCAGTCTTGTGATGCAGTTGTCAATGCTTGCAATGTTGTCCTTGCCGCCGCAGCCTTCCAGAATGGTTGCTGCGATTGCTGCGAAATCATCATTTGCCAGCTCGATCTTCTTCTCTGCTTCTACATCATCATCTTCTCTACCGGGGGTCTTCAGATCCCATTTCTTGATAGCGAAGAGGAATACGAAGTAGAATACAACAAATGCTGCGATACCCAGAGGGATGATCAGCCAGATTCTGGCTGCTGCAGGCAGGGAGGATGAGAAAAACAGATCCATCGCACCTGCGGAGAAGCTGAAGCCTGCACGGAAGCCAAGAGCAACAGTGATCATGGTGAAGATGCCGTACAGTGCTGCATAGATCACATACAGTCCGGGAGCTAAGAACATGAATGCAAACTCAAAGGGCTCGGTAACGCCGCAGATGAAGGAACAGATTGCTGCGGAAGCTACCAGACCGATCGCTGCCTTTTTCTTGGCGGGCTTTGCACATTTTACCATTGCCAGAGCTGCACCGGGGATACCGAACATCATACAGGGGAAGAAGCCGGACATATACATTCCAAGGCTCCAGGATACATCAGCGCTTGTCTCACCTGCCCAGAAGTGCTTCAGATCTCCAAGTCCGATGGTATCGAACCAGAATACGTTGTTCAGTGCGTGATGTAATCCGGTAGGGATCAGCAGACGGTTCAGGAAAGCATAAATGCCGGCACCGACTACATCCAGACCTACAATGGCTTCACCGAGAGCTACCAGACCGCCGAACAGTAAAGGCCATACGAACAGCAGTACAACAGATGCCAGAATAGATACCACACCTGCTACGATAGCTACACAGCGCTTACCACTGAAGAAGGATAGCCAGTCGGGAAGCTTGGTATCCTTGAACTTGTTGTAGCACATGGAACCGATAATACCGGCAATAATACCGATAAAGGGATTCGCAATCTTATCGAATGCCAGTGTCTTGGTAGCATCCTCAGCGATGGAGGGCATAATGGTCGTAACAAATCCGGTAGACAGAAGTGTTGTGAGCATCAGCCAGGAAGCCAGAGCTGCGATGGCTCCGGTACCGTCATTTTTCTCTGACATACCGACACCTACACCGATTGCAAACAGGATCGCCATGTTGTCGATCAAAGCACCACCTGCTTTTACGAGGAACAGACCGATCAGATTTGCCACGCCCTGGATCTCACCACCCTGCATTGTTGCCGGGCACAACCTGTAACCAATACCCATGAGGATACCGCAGATCGGCAGAACCGCTACGGGAAGCATTAACGCTTTACCCAGTTTTTGAAGAAACTTCATACATTTCTCCTCCTTTACATTATACTCAACCGGAACAGTTCCGGTCAGTTTCGTTAGTTGATACGGACGTACCGCTCTTAAGAGATCTGGAGCACGTCCTCGCCGGGAGATACCTCTCCCTCTTTCAGAATACTGATCTTGTTATATTCATCGGTATTGCAGACCAGGACCGGAGTGATGATATGCAGTCCGGCTTCCTGAATCTTCTCCAGATCCGCATCCAGCAGAAGATCGCCCTTTTTGACATGGTCTCCGGCAGCAACATGTGCTGTGAAGGGGGCTCCCTTAAGTGTCACGGTGTCCAGTCCGATGTGGATCAGAAGCTCCGCTCCCTGATCTGTTGTCATGGTGATCGCATGAAGCGTATCAAATACCACGGTCACCTCTCCGTCTGCGGGAGCATATATTTTCCCCTCAGAGGGGATCACTGCAAATCCGTCTCCCAATATCTTCTCGGAAAATGTAGGATCCGGTACCTCCGTAAGAGCAACTGCCTTCCCCTTACAGGGAGATCCGATACAATTCCCTTTTCGCTTACCTTTCAAAAAATCTAACATGTGAACTCCTTTCCGTCGATATATACCGCTGCAATGTTCAGTTCCTGATCCAGGAGTACGAAATCTGCCCTTTTACCAACGGATATACTGCCCACTTCATTGAAAATGCCGATCTCCTTCGCCGGATTCTCCGTGGCACACATCACTGCCGTCTCTAACGGCAGACCGACCGTTTTTACTACAAACCGCATACAGTCCATCAGATTCGTCGCCGATCCGGCGATCGTGCCGTCATGCAGGGTAGCCAGATTGCCTCTGACAGTAACCGGCTGTCCTCCCAGAGTATATTCACCATCCTCCAGGCCTGTTGCACGCATACTGTCACTGATCAGGATCATGCGGTCAGCACCAAACATCGCAAATGTTGCACGGATCACTGACGGATGAATGTGTACACCATCACAGATCAGCTCCGGATGACATTTCTCTGAATCTCTCACTGCTCCGATCACGCCGGGCTCCCTGTGGTTCAGCGGCGGCATTGCATTATACAAATGTGTCGCATGCGATGCTCCATGTTCAATGGCTTCCCTTGCTGTATCATAACCGGAAGCTGTATGCGCCAGTGAAATGACCACTTCTCCTTTGGCTCTGTCGATAAATTCCATCGCTCCCGGCTCCTCCGGTGCGATATCTACCAGCTTGATCAGCCCGTTCGCCGCTTTCTGCAGCCTGCTGAAATATTCATAATCGCAGTGCATGATATTTTCTGCAGCCTGAGCACCCTTTTTCGCCGGACTGATAAAAGGTCCTTCCATATTGATGCCCACCAGGTGGGATCCACCGGAATACTCATAGCTGCCGGCATTTTTCATGACCTCCAGCAGTTCATCCTTAGGGATCGTCATGGTAGCCGGGCAGACACTTGTCACACCGACAGAGGCTTCATATGATGTGATGACATCCAGTGCTTCCTTCGTACCATCACACATATCCGCGCCCTTACAACCATGGAAATGAATATCCACCAGTCCCGGTATCAGATACATGCCTTCCGCATCCACAACAGCTTCCTCACCTGCCGGATCCCCGGTACAGCTTACGAACCTGCCGTTCTCCACGGCTGCATCCCCTCTGACAAACCGATGCTCTTCTGTATATATATTTGCATTTCTGATTCTCATGACCTATCAGCTTCCCCTTTCTTATTCAGAAAGCTTACTGAGTGCTGCTTCGTCTGCCACCAGCGTTACATCATTATGAAGCTGTAATACCGATGCCGGCACCTGCGGTGTAATGGGTCCGAAGAAAGCTTTCTGTACGATCTCCGCCTTGTCTTCGCCGCTGGCTACGATCAATATTTTCTTCGCCTGCATAATGGTCTTGATTCCCATGGTATATGCCTGCTTCGGAACATCCTCCGCCGATGCGAAGAATCGCTTGTTGGCTTCGATCGTAGACTCTGTCAGGTTCACACAATGTACCTGCTTGTCAAAACTCTCTCCCGGTTCGTTGAAGCCGATGTGCCCGTTATGTCCGATTCCCAAAAGCTGCAGGTCCACACCGCCCAGCGACTGGATCAATTCCGTATATCTACGGCATTCTTTCTCCGAATCCGGCTCCATTCCGTTAGGCAGATGTGTATTTTCCACCGGGATATTCACATGGTCAAACAGATTCTGGTGCATAAAATAATAATAACTCTGATCGTTTTCCCGGCTCAGCCCCTTATATTCATCCAGGTTCACCGTCATAACCTCAGAAAAGTCCAGGTCTCCCTTGCGGAACCATTCCACCAGCTGTTTGTACAGGCCGATGGGAGTAGATCCCGTAGCCAGTCCGAGAACACAGTTCGGTTTCATGATAACCTGTGCCGATACGATATTTGCAGCCTTTCTGCTCATATCTGCATAATCTTTCGCTTTGTATATTCTCATGAATCTCTCACTCCATTTCACATATTTTACTACGGACGTTCAGTACCATGGACGGTGCCACACTGAGCTCATCAATTCCCATCTGTACAAATCGTGTGGTCAGTGTCGTATCCGCTCCCAGTTCTCCGCAGATGCCGACCCATTTGCCATGCTTATGCGCTCCATCAACAGTCATCTGTATCATACGCAGGACTGCCTCATGATGTGGATTATAGAATCTGTCCAGTCTGTTGTTCTGCCTGTCGATAGCCAGAGTATACTGTGTCAGATCATTCGTGCCAATACTGAAGAAATCAACATGCTCCGCCAGCTCTTCACTCATCATGACAGCTGCAGGAGTCTCGATCATAATTCCCTGTTCCGGAATTGCGTAAGGAAGCTTTTCTTCCTCCAGCTCCTTAGCCACCTCAGCTACGATTTTCTGAATATCCAGCACTTCCTCCACGGAAATGATCATCGGATACATAATGGCCAGTGTTCCGTATTTTGCCGCCCTGAGAAGTGCTCTCAGCTGGGTCTTGAAGATCTCCGGCTGCTCCAGACAGATCCGGATCGCGCGGTATCCCATGGCAGGATTATCTTCCTTGCCCAGTCCGAGGTAATCTACATTTTTGTCCGCACCGATATCAAGGGTACGGATGATGACCTTTTTCCCTGCCATCATCTGCAGCACCTGACGGTAAGCATTGAACTGTTCTGTCTCATCCGGAAGAGAATCCCTTCCGAGATATAAGAATTCACTGCGGAACAGGCCGATACCCTCCGCATCATTCTCCAGTACATATGCCACATCCGATACGCTGCCGATATTGGCATATACATTGACCTTGCGTCCGCTCTTTGTCACGGATTCCCGTCCCTTGTAATCTGCCAGCAGGCTTCTCTGTCTCTGTTCCGTCTGCTGTGCCGCTTCTGCCTGTCGGAGCTGCTCTTCCTCCGGATCCAGGTAAAATACCGCTTCCCTGCCGTCCACAATAGCACGGGTTCCGTTATGGATTTTCTCCAGTTCCAATGGTACCCCTATCAGTGCCGGAATATTCATCATACGTGCCAGGATCGCAGTATGGGAATTCGTTGAGCCATGTACTGTGACAAAGGCCAGGATCTTACTCTTATCCATCTGTACCGTCTCACTGGGTGTCAGATCATCTGCCACAATGATCGACGGCTCCATGGTACTCCAGTCAATCTGCTCCTCGCCGGACAGATTACGGACGAGCCGGTTGGAGATATCCCTGACATCCGCAGAGCGGGCCTGCATATATTCATCATCCATGTTGGCGAACATCTCTGCAAAATTATCACCGGTCACTGCCACCGCATACTCTGCATTCACTTCTTCGTTCTGAATCATGTTGTGAATGGCATCCTGATAATCGTCATCCTCGAGCATCATCTGATGCACCTCGAAAATAGCTGCATTGACTTCTCCGACCTCCTGCAGCGCCTTCTCGTATAACTGCCCCAGCTGCGTCATCGTACGTTCCTTAGCCGCATCCAGCCGTTTCAGTTCTTCCGCTGTGTTGTCGATATGGATTCTCTTAACGAGACTGTCCTTTTTCTTCAGAACACTGACAGGTCCGATCGCTGTTCCCTTATATACGGATTTTCCAATATATTTTTCCATTTTCTACCTTCCAAACTCTGTCGTGCAGGTCTTCTCCTAGAGGTTCTCACGGAAAAACTTCTGAAGCTCTGCTGCGGCGGTATCTTCATCCGCTCCTTCTACCGTAACTTCCACGTTGTCTCCGTGCTTCACGCCCATTCCCATGATCGCCATCAGCTTGCTTGCTGCAGCTGATTTCCCCTTACAGGAAAGTGTCACTGTACTCTGATACTTTTTTGCCTCCTTGGCGAGCAGTCCCGCAGGACGTGCATGCAGACCGATTTCATCCTTAATAACATAGCTGAACTGTTTCATCGACAACATTCCTCTCTATTTTATATTTCTTGCTTTAATTATGTAGCATATTGTACATACTTTTTGCCTGTCGAGCTTATTATATATACATATTACCCACTTTTTTATTGTTTGTCTACATCACTTTTGATAAATTGTATATTTTTGAACATTATCGTAAAATTTTGTAAACTTTTCAATAAAAAACTTGTAACTATTCAGAGCCATGCAGAACTGTGTTCTGCGAATGCTTGCATTCAGGCAGATAAACAGTTTTATATGTCGAAGTAACCACATGAGCAAAAAAGAAACCTCGTAGAGGCGATTTTGCGAATGGGGTTCTGAATAGTTACAAAAACTTTATATAAAAAAGCACACCAGCTGAGCTGATGTGCCCAGACTGTAGACAAAACGCTTTTGGTCAGCACTCCAGAAGCG
>UMHZ01000070.1_pt1 | contig 40783 bp, 29 predicted proteins | sample 1965671 | NCBI WGS metagenome assembly UMHZ01 (sample SAMEA4836111, study PRJEB28245) | human gut metagenome | biome: gut microbiome; material: fecal sample | place: Denmark | collected 2008 | reverse complement strand
TGGCAGGTTTACGAATGTAATAAATGAAGGGCTGAACTGTTACTAAACTTTATTGTAAGACATGACTTATCAACAATATCTGAGCCATTATCCTGGTTTACCTTTTGCATTTCCAGATATATTTATGCAGTAGAAAACAGGCTTTCTTTTATGTAATCAGCTGTATTTTACAGAAAAAATCAGACTTTCTTTTATCATATTAAAACAAATAAACGCCATGAAATATAGACCGGCAGTTTTATAAACATAAGAAACAAAATGGGCAGCTATTACAAAATTTATCGTTTGCTCCAAAATAAACTCGACATTTTCAGCATATTGTGTTACCATATGTTTAGTAAACATAAACACATTTAACACTTTGATATACTTTTTCAACTTGTATATCAGATATTCATAAATCAGACTAACAGAAAGGACGATTTTTATAAATATGCCTACAATCCGTGATATAGCCAAAGCTGCCGGAGTTTCTCCCAGTGCCGTTTCAAGAATATTAAACAACGATACAACACTTCATGTTTCCGCCGGGACACGAAAACGAGTATTGGAAACAGCCAAAAATTTAGATTACAAAAAAATTCCAAGAGCAAACACACCCATAACCGGAAATCTTTTTACCATGGGAATTGTTTTGTGGTTTTCTGCCGAGGAAGAATTAAAAGACAACTATTATCTTAAAGCAAGACAGGGAGTTGAAGATTTCTGTGTGAAAAACAGTATAAATATACTCCGTGTATTTCCGGGTGATTCAGAATATTTTTCTAAATTAAATACCGTTGACGGTCTTATATGTATCGGCAAATTCAGCCGCCTTGAAATCAAAAGTTTTATAAACATATGCAGCAATATTGTTTTTCTTGATATGGCAGTAGACGAATTTAATATCACTTCATTATCAATGGATTTTGAACACGCCGTTTACAGTGCACTTGACTATCTGACGGAGTTTGGGCATAGTAAGATTGCATTTTTAGGTGGAAAAGAATATGTAGGCAAACATGAACTTATAACCGACGCCCGCACCACAGCCTACAAAAAATATATGAATCACAGAAAAATGGATTGTGAAACTTATTTTAAAGAGGGAAGTTTTTCTTTTGAATCAGGATTTGACATGATGAATGAACTTTTCCGTGAAAACAATATTCCGACCGCCGTATTTGCAGCAAATGATGTTATTGCACTCGGTGCCATGAAAGCAATCCGTGAAAACGGGCTTAAAATCCCTGATGATATATCCATTATAGGATTTAACGATGAGGAGACAAGTGCTTATATTACGCCGCCGCTCACCACAATCCATGCACCTGCATACGATATGGGACAGCACGGGGCAAATCTTGTATATGTTTCTTCAAATCTTAGCATAAAAACACCGCTTAAGGCTAAAATACCGTGTGAACTTGTGGTAAGAGAAAGCTGTAGGAGGATTTAAAAAACACCCGGATTATTTCATTTAAATAATCCGGGTGTTTTTTATTCTTATTAGATATTTTAATTTTTTACTTTACTGCAGCCAATATCCACTTCTGGCAGTCACCACCCCAGAAATTCCACTGGTTTATGTTTCCGCCTGAATCCCTGCTCCAGTCATACACATCAAGACCTGATTTACAGCTTGATGCCTTTGACAATACTGCATATGTTCCATCTGACTGTTTGCTTAATTTAAACAACTGATTTGTCCCTTTGTTCAGACTGTACTGTACAATGTTTGTTCCGTCCGCAGCACTTCCCATTGCCACATCAAGTGCCTTTGTATAATTTGATGCTCCTGTAAGTATATAGTAATATCCGTCACCATTTGATACTATCTTATATTTCTGTGATGCAAATCCATTATACGCCCACTGCTGGATATTCGCATGGTCTGCCGAACTTCCGTCTGCCACATCTAAATATTTGCCTGAAAACTTGTTTCTTATATAAAATATTCCCTCCGTCTTGCTTACTTTAACTGAATTTTTTGTTCCCCATATCGTCTGATTATTTTTTCCTATCAATGAGAATGTCATAACTTCATTGTGGCTCGGTGTTTCATCCTTCTGCTTGAAAAATACACCTTTATACATCACACCGTCTATAACCATCTGACAATAATATGTTCCTTTAATATAACTCCAGCTTCCCGTCACATCCCCGGTGATTTTTCCGTTGGAATTTAATTTTATTTTCTGTGTTGTGAGCATTCCGACATTTTTTGTTGAAGCATCTTTTCCATGATTTACAAATTCATATTCTCCAAGCATATCTGATGCTGAATAACCTGTTTTTGAAATCGTACTTCCGAGATACTCATAAACTGCCGTAACCGGCCAGTTATCCTGATTTAAAAACTGCTGGTGCACTCTCACTTCATGGGACTCATTTCCGCTGTCAAATCTGGTGTGATAAACAAGGTATCTCTGATTGTCCGTGTCAATAAATGCTGAGTTGTGACCGGCTGATTTGTAACCCTGCATTATCGGGGTAAAGTTATAATTTCCCATAACTTTTATTCCACGGTCTGCCTGATTTGTTCCTGCTGAAAATACTGCTGAATTTCCTGCGGCATCAACATAATTTCCATTGATTGTCTTTGAACGGTACATTCTCATATGGTAGCCGCCGTCTGCCCCAAGCCATCCATATGTTACATAGAGATAATAATAACCGCTCTCTGCATCGTACTGAATGTAAGGTGCTTCTCCTGATTTTTTATATCCGCCTGCTATTTTCTTACCAAAATATCCGTCTGTGTTACCACTTGTAGTTTTTGGATATTTCGGCTGACCGGTAGCTGCGTCAAGCTCAAGAATATAAATTCCTCCTGACCATGAACCATATGTCATCCAGAGTTTTCCATTTGCGTCAAATAAAATACACGGATCTATCGCATTTGGATAAAAACTGCTATTATATGCTCCATTTGATGAGAACCAATTTCCAACTTTCTCAACTTTTCCGTTATTTATCAATTTTGGAATATTGGTATTGTTATAGTTTGTATTAACGGTCTTTGTACCAAGGTCAGATGTTGTCGTAACCTTAACATCTCCCTTTGTAAATCCAGAATAAACAACTGTATCTACATAAGAGAACGGACCTGTCGCAGACTTCGATACCCCATATCCTATACATGAACGCACAGCCGTTGATGATGTACAATAATAAATCATGTACGCACCCTTACTTCCGTCTTTCCATACATAATTTTTATTATAGATAACATCAGGTGCCCAGACACCGTATCCGCCCTTGCAATCGGAGTCATTGTAACCTGCCCACTGGAATGATGATGCAAGCGACTGTTCAAGAGATTCATTTTTTGAAGCTTTTGTGCTTCCACTGTTTTTAACAGCCGTCACAAGTTCCCATTTCTGACAGTCACCGCCCCAATAGTTCCATTCATTTATATTTCCACCTGCTGATTTGCTCCAGTCATATACATCAAGACCTGATTTACAATCACTTGCTTTTGTCAAAATCGCATATGTTCCGTCTGCATTCTGAACAATGCGGTATTTTTGCATTTCTCCGCCCCAATAACTCCACTGCATAATGTTAGTGCCGTCTTTTGATGAACCACCGTCAACATCGACACACTTTTTATAGCTTGTCGCACCCGTAAGAATATAATAATAACCATCACCGGTAGAGACAAATTTAAACTTCTGTGCATCAGAACCGTTGTAAGACCACTGACGGATATTTGCTCCATCTTGTGCTGAGCCATTTTCAATATCAAGGTACAATCCACTAAACTTATTTTTGATATAATAAATACCCTCGACATTTTCACTCGCATACAAAGATTTGTTTGTATATCCCTGAGTTCCCATAGCAGACCAGTTTCTCAAATCCTTTGATGATGCCTGTGCCATGTGTGAACCATAAATGTTGTAAGAACCTGTCGATGAATCATAAAAAATTGATGGGTCATGCACGGAAATTCTCGTTGTGCTTGAAGTAGCTGATGAACTTGCCGCCGCATTGGCATCAGCAGGTACAGCCGTCAGACCGGATATGCACATTGCTGCTGCCATAAGTACAGTTGTGATTTTTTTAAGTCTCATTTTCATACTCTCCTTTAGATTTGCCAAGCGGATATTCGTGGTACACTCCGCTCTTTGCCTGATAGTGTTAAATACTAAGCCTCCAGAAACTCTCCCGTACCCTATTAGATACTTTGCACAAATATTTCTAAATTATTTTATATTTTATGTTGATTATATCAGCATTATTTCATTTTTAAAATACAAAAAAGCAAAAAAGCCATATATTTTTTTAATTATTATACAACTTTTTTGCTTATTTTTACTATTTATTAAATTTATTCTGTTTTATCTAAAACAAAAGAGTCAAAAAAATCGCCACTTATATAACTCAATCAATCTCCAAAAGACTAATCCTTTAGAATCGATACATACAAGTGACGATTTCTTTATTTATGCCGCTTAATATCAATATTTATTTCCGATTAATTTACTCCGCAATAATATCCTTTACAACCTCACCAGCAATAATAAGCCCTGCAACCGCCGGCACGAATGCCATACTTCCCGGCACTGACCTTCTCTGCAAACAGGTACGCTGTACCCCTGGAGGGCATATGCAGTGATTTTTGCAATTATCATTTTCATCCTCGATAGGTGTCATAGGTTTTTCTTCCGAATAAACAACTTTAAGCTTTTTAACACCTCGTTTTTTAAGCTCACGGCGCATTACTTTTGCAAGCGGACACACTTTTGTTTTGTAAATATCTGCCACTTTAAATGCACTTGCATCCATCTTATTTCCGGCTCCCATGCAGCTTATTATCGGTATATTCATCTCCTGACACTTCATAACAAGCGATATTTTCGCTGTCACGGTATCTACTGCATCTACAACATAATCATACTCTTCAAATGGAAATGTATCTGCATTTTCAGGCAGGAAAAAGGTCTTATAGACATTTACCGTCACTTTGGGATTTATCTCCAAAATACGCTCACGCATAATATCTACTTTATCTTTTCCGACCGTTTTTCTCGTTGCGATAAGCTGGCGGTTAAGATTTGTAAGGCAGACTTTATCGTCATCTATCAAATCTATCTGCTCCACTCCGCTGCGGACAAGTGCATCAACAGTATAACCGCCGACTCCGCCTATACCAAAGATTGCCACTCTTGATTTGTGGAGTTTTTCAATACCTTCTTTACCTATTAATAATTCCGAACGCGAAAATTGATTTTGCATTTAAACCTCCGTATCCACTAGCAGATTTCTGCTCCTGCCGGCATCTTCTTTTCAGGTGTCATAAGTGAGAGATTTCCGTCTGCATCTTCTGCACAGAGTAACATTCCCTCTGATAATACACCGGCGAGTTTTGCAGGTTTAAGATTTACAAGTACCATTACTTTTTTGCCTACCATTTCTTCTGCTGAGTAATGCTTCTTTATTCCTGATACTATCTGTTTTACTTCACTTCCGATTTTTACCTGTGAGCAGAGAAGTTTCTTTGATTTCTTTACTTCCTCACACGCAATTATCTCACCTACCTGGAACTGCATTTTCTCAAAGTCATCAAATGTAATTTCAGGTTTTGCTGCTATATCTATTACTTCCTCGTCTGAACCTGTTTCCTCTGCTGCTCCGGCTGCCGCTTTCTGTGCCGCCTGAATTTCCTCAGCTTTTGCAAGTACATCTTTCACATCCAGTCTCATAAAGAGAATTTCAGGTGCATCTGTCACCTTTGTTCCTGACTCATAAAGACCGAATTTATCCATATCTTCAAGTGCACGCTCTGTTGTATTGAGCTGTTTTAAAATCTTGTCTGTAGTGTCAGGCATAAATGATTTCAAAAGGCTTGCACCGATTGTGATGCTCTCGATAAGGTTGTAAAGAACTGTTGAAAGTCTGTCCTTCTTTGCCTCATCTTTTCCGAGCACCCAAGGCTCTGTTTCATCGATATACTTGTTACATCTCTTAAATATCGTAAACACTTCCGTAATTGAATCTGCAACACGAAGTTTATCCATTTTTTCTTCAACTTTCTTTGGTACGGAGAGTACAAATGACTTAAGTTCATCGTCAACACTTTCCGTAACACCCTTATTTTCTGCAACTCCGCCAAGATATTTGTTTGTCATTGAAATCGTTCTGTTGACAAGATTTCCAAGTGTGTTTGCAAGGTCTGAGTTCATACGCTCAACCATAAGCTCCCATGTAATCACACCATCATTTTCAAATGGCATTTCGTGGAGTACAAAGTAACGAACTGCATCAACTCCGAACATATCTACAAGGTCATCGGCATAGATTACATTTCCTTTTGATTTACTCATCTTGCCCTCGCCCTGAAGCAGCCACGGATGACCGAATACCTGCTTTGGAAGTGGAAGTCCGAGTGCCATAAGCATGATAGGCCAGTAAATTGTATGGAATCTAAGAATGTCCTTACCTATAAGATGAAGGTCAGCAGGCCAGAATTTTTCAAAAAGGTCTGTTCCTGTTTCGCTTGTATCGTTGTTTCCGTCAACATCATATCCAAGTCCCGTGATATAGTTGCTGAGTGCATCCACCCATACATATACGACATGACCCGGATCAAAATCTACCGGAATACCCCATTTGAAAGAAGTACGGGATACACACAAATCCTGAAGTCCCGGAAGAAGGAAGTTGTTCATCATCTCGTTTTTGCGTGACTCAGGCTGAATAAATTCAGGATGTGTATTGATATGCTCAATAAGTCTGTCTGCATAGTTGCTGAGTTTAAGGAAATAAGCCTCCTCTTTTGCAGGCTGACATTCCCTGCCACAGTCAGGACACTTTCCGTCTACAAGCTGTGATGCAGTAAAGAATGACTCACAAGGTGTACAGTACATTCCCTCGTAATATCCCTTATAAATATCTCCCTGTTCATATAATTTTTTGAAAATCTTCTGAACCTGTTTCTCATGATATTCATCAGTTGTTCTGATAAATTTATCATATGATGTATTCATCAAATCCCAGATTGACTTAATCTGTCCCGATACATCATCAACAAATTTCTTTGGTGTTATACCTGCTTCATCAGCTTTAATCTCAATCTTCTGTCCATGCTCATCTGTTCCTGTCTGGAAACGGACATCATATCCCTGCTGTCTTTTAAAACGCACGATACTGTCTGCGAGAACAGCCTCGTAAGTATTTCCGATATGCGGTTTGCCTGATGTGTAGGCAATCGCTGTTGTCAAATAAAATCTCTTTTTCTCTGCCATTTTGAACCTCCAATAAAATAAAAAAAGTCTTTAAGAATAGAAAAATTCTTAAAGACGATCATACCGCGTTACCACTTTAATTTATCCGCACTTCACAATGCGAACCTCAATCACTGCCATCACAGTGCCACGCTTTAACGGGCGTACCCGGTACCTCCTACTTTTATGCTGCTATGCTATCATTTTCATTTACACCTATGGCATAAAATAAATATAATGTTATGTTCAGAGTGTACAGCTCCAAGACCATCTTCTGCTACATTCCATATGCCCTCTCTCAGCAACGGGTCACTCCCTCATACATAACACATAATGTACCAAGCAACGCTACGGGTTCTCTGTAATACTTTCTGTAACATACTTTTCTTTTCACAGCCTTTTTCATTTATAGATAAATGTATTTTAATATGTGGGGTAATTTTTGTCAACTGTTATATTGTGCTTTCAAAACTATTTGCAGTATATATTTTTATACAGAAAAAGCGTCTGCGGAAAACAGACGCTAAATTTCATATAATGGACAGCGGAACGGAATACACCGCCTGCTAATTGTATTATCGATTGTTGTTTTTTATAATATCCTCTATTTCTTCCTCACCCAGCTCCACAATTTCCGCTATCTGCTCTGTCGTATAGCCTTTTTTATACATATTCATAACAACCTTTTCATTGTTCCTTTTCTCAGCTCTTGCCTCGCCTCTCGCTTCGCCCCTTGCCTCGCCTCTTGCTTCGCCCCTTGCCTCAGCTCTTTCTTCTATTCCTAAACTCAGATTACACATAACGCTCACATCCTCTCTCAACTCTGTATCAACTGGAATATTATACTCTTTCTCAAGAATATCAAACTTCTGATTTTTCTGTATTTCATTTGAAAGCAATGCACAAATCAAACGATGTAGTTCATATTTCTCATCTTTTTCCGGAAGTTCGTTTGTTATCCCTATCATCACAATGTTTAATAAATCAAGATTTCCTTTCCATTGATAGGTTTCTACTATTTCATCTTTTGTAAGATGAATATGCGCCATACTGTTATTTCCCATATTCATGCAAACCCATATACTGAATACCTGTTTTATATCATCATAGTTTGAATTTACAAAATCTCTTTCTTTTTGTGATGATATAAGTCTGCTAGCATAAAAGATTGCCCTGTTTAATATGCTATATGCAGTTGGTTCATCTTTTTGACATTCTATGTTCACTATAACCTTTGACAATTTATTTTCTTCTTTATCGGGTGATGGTATCCTTACATAAAATACTATATCAAACCTTATCATGCCCTCATTTATCTCTGCGTTTTCTGTATTAAATCCTACTATTCTCTGTCCTGAGTTATCCGTTTTTTCTACATTTGTTAAGCCCGGTTCAACTGGTGCAATCCCTATCTTTGGTTCACCCTCAATATAGTTTACCACTTCACTCGGCTTCATATCCTTAAATTCAGCAACAGTTTTTACTAATATATTTGCCAGTATGCTTTTTTGTGCAAGCAATCTTTTTGCATAAGTATCATACTGTATTTTTGCATCTGCTGCGGTTATTGCATTTTTTATTTCCGTATTCATTTTACCCCCATTTTTGCACACATTTTTGTATTAATCTTATTATAATCAAGGACTACTTTGAAATCAACTGAATTTTTATAGAGTATTGGCGATTATATTAATTAAAGGTACAGTTTTATATAAAAACAAAATTAAAAATAATTACAGTTTTATGATTATATTAAAAAATACCACAGAATAAACTATAAAATCGTCATATTCTATGGCATTTATTTTTTGAACTAAATCACTTAACTGTAATTTTCATTATTTTTGAAAATGCTCCGTAAACTTCTTCTCTATTTTCGTACATTGCAAATGGACGAACTCTTATATAATATACTCTTTTGGGTGTTAAATTACTTATTTTAATTTTATTGCTTGTCATTTTTAAAGTTTTAACACCTTTAAATATCATCTTTTAATATGCTTTTATATTCCAACAATCTATTTTGAGTATTCAGGTAACTTTGTCCTCTCACATAGTAACAATCACATCTCCACCACTTCGTCCGCAACTCCCATTGTTGATTTTCTATGCGACACAAGCACTACCGTCTTATTTTTATCTTTTCCTTCTTCTTTTACCGCTTTTAATATCACTCCCTCATTAAGCGAATCAAGATTGCTCGTCGGCTCATCCATCAAAAGCAATGGTGCATCGTGAAGAAATGCTCTCGCAATACCTATTCGCTGTTTCTCACCTCCCGACAATGTGTCTCCAAGCTCTCCGACCTGCGTATCATATCCGTCGGGCAGGCTCATTATAAAATCGTGAAGTGATGCTTTTTTTGCCGCAGCAATGATTTCTTCCGTTGTCGCTCCAATTTTTGCAATGCCTATGTTTGCGGCTATCGTATCATGAAATATATCTGTTTCCTGTGTTACAAAGCTCTCATAATCCCTGAGTTTTTTTGTTGAAATCTCTTTTACATTCTTTCCTGAAATCTCAACTTCTCCACTGTCTGTATCCCAAAAACGCATCAGAAGTTTAAGTATTGTCGATTTGCCGCAGCCGCTCACTCCGTGAAGTCCTGTTATTTTTCCTTTTTTTATCTCCATACTAAAATTTTTGAGAATATTTTCATTTTCATATGCAAATGTTACATTCTTTAAAGCTGCTATCTGCTTGTTTTTTCTGTCAGCAGAATTTTCCGCTCTATTTTTGTCCAAAATTGTTTCTGTAGCTCCTGCCGTAACATTTTTTTCATCTGACATAAATTTAGTATCTGCCACTTGTTCACCGGTAAATTTTGTGCTTTTATCACCATACACTGCTTTACCTTCTGACGCTTCGTCTTCCCATACTTCCTCTACCACAGGATTTTCTTCAATGACTGACAGCACCCTCTCACCGCTTGCAAGTGTCTGATTTAGATTGTTTGACAGACTTGCAAGTGCGATAACGGGACCAAATGACCCCATCATTGCCACTGTGCAGGTGACTACTGCGTCAAAACCAATCTCACCCTGCCGGTACATTTCTCCCATGAGAAAAAGCATCCCAAATGACGCAAGAAGTATGACAAAGTTTGTGACTGCACGCTGTGTTCCCTCTAAACGGCTTAATTTTCTTTGCATTTTTCCAAGTTTTTCAGAGCGTTCCTGCATCTCATGTCTTTTCTCTTTTCCCATACCGTACTGTATGGTTTCTGAAAGTCCTCTGAGTGCACTAAGTACAAAGCTGTTTAATTCGCCAAACGAAGTTCTAAATTCCATTCCCGTCTGACCGCCACGCTTTCCGTTCCAGAGCGGAATAAAAATTCCTACTATTATATATGCTGCTGCCGCATAAACCGCCGCAACAGGGCTGTATCTTCCCATAAATATCACCATTACAGCCGATGTAAGCAATGCTATCATTATCGGAGATATTGTATGTGCATAAAACACCTCCAGCAGCTCTATATCCGTAGTTATAACTGATATAAGATTTCCCTTGTCTCTGCTCTCAAGTTTTGCAGGACATAATCTCCTGAGTGCCGCAAATACTTTATGCCTTATTATCGCAAGCAGTTTAAATGCAATAAAATGATTGCAATACTGCTCCGCATAATGAAGCACACCTCTCATGACTGCCGCCATTCCCATAATGATAAATAGTGTTTTTATGCTCATGTCTGAAAATACCGTTGCAGGCTCCCCAAGTCCTTTTAAAAGCACCTGACTTGCAAGTATCGTGAGAAAGATTGCACACAGATACCCTATAACACCAAGCAATATCGCAAGCAGCATTATATGAAGAAGCGGTGCAACAAGACCGATAAGCTGCCCCATTATTTTAATGGCGCTTCTTCTTTTTTTAACTGATTTCTCTACAGACATCGGCATCCTCCTTTCCGAATTCCTCCAATTTTCTCTGACTCTCAAAAAGCCTGAAATATTCTCCACTTTTTTTCATCAACTGCTCATGCGTACCACTTTCCGCTATCTCTCCGTCTTTAAGCATATAAATATTATCTGATGATATTACATTGAACAGACGGTGTGATATTAAAAGCACCGTTTTTGTTTTTGCAAGTTCGTGTATCGCATCCATTATCATGCCCTCACTCTCGGCATCAATATTTGAGGCAGCCTCATCAAATATATACATCTCGCTATCATGCAAAATCGCTCTTGCAATACAAAGCCTCTGACACTGACCGCCTGAAAGATTATCGCCCTTTTCAGCAATCTCCATATCAAGTCCGCCGTTCTCGCTCACAAAATCCCAGAGATTAACCTTTATCAAAACCGCCTTAAGTTTCTCATCGTCTGCACCTAAATCAGCCATGATAAGATTTTCCCTCACCGTCCCCTTAAAAAGATAACTGTTATGTCTCACAACTGTCACATGACGCATCAGTTCACTTTCCGCTATATCTCCTATTGGAACACCGCTGAGCGTGAGTCTGCCGTTAAATTTTTTATTCTTTCCTGAAATAAGTCCCGCTATCGTGCTTTTTCCGCAGCCCGACTCACCGACGAGCGATACGAATGAACCCGGTGAAATATCAAGCGATACATCATTTAAAATCTTTCGGTCACTGTTGTATGAAAAATTTACATCCTCAAAACGCACTGACAGATTTTTAAGCTGTTCTTTAGTAAATATGACTTTTCCTGTCTTATATTCCTCTAAATCAAGAAGTCCGAAAATCTTGTCACTCGCCGCCATTCCGTTCATTGCGATATGAAAAAATGAACCGAGAAGTCTCAGCGGTATAAAAAATTCACTTGCTAAAAGTACAATGCAAAGCGTCTGTTCAAGTGCTATATTTCCTTTTAAAAACTCACTTAAAGCCACTATCATTCCGACTACCGCCCCGCCGTACGCAACGATATCCATCACGCTTGTTGAATTAAGCTGCATTGTCAGAACTTTCATCGTAATCTTCCTGAACTCTGCTGCCTCCTCGTCCATCTGCTCAGCTTTCATGCCGTCAGCCTGGTAAATCTTAAGCGTTGTAAGTCCCTGAAGATTTTCAAGAAACGAGTCGCCAAGTTCCGTGTATATTCCCCAATAATTATTTAAAAGTTTTTTTGCAATTTTTTGAACTGCCACAATCGAAGCAGGGATTAAAGGCACACAGAGGAGAAGAACAACACCCACCTTTATGCTCGCCTTTGCCGCAAGCACGATAAAAAGCGTAACAGGTGCAAGAATACTGTAAAAAAGCTGTGGAAGATATTTGCCAAAATAAATTTCAAGCTGTTCGACACCCTCCGTTGAAAGCTGCACCACCTCGGAAGTCGCAATTTTTTCATTGTAGGACACACCGAGTTTTAACAATTTTTCATAAATTTTATCCCTCAAAATACATTTCACATCAACACTCGCTTTATATGACGCTCCCGCCGCCATCTTGTCACATAAAAAACGCACAACAAGAACCGCCGCAAACACGCAGGCACACTTAACAATATCACCCGACGCTGCCTTTTTTGCATACAGTTTTCCAAACAGTCCCGCTATCGTAAACACCGAAACCACCTGTGCAATAAGTGCCATCCACTGCCACATCACATTGTAGACTATATATTTTTTTGCATGGGATAATAACCTCACAAATCTTGTTTTTATCATCTCATTCCCCGTCCCTTCATATTGATTATTACTGTTCATACACAGCAATATTTTGATATGTTATCTATTTTTCCGTCAATTCCTGCGGAATTTCTCCTGTTTCTTTTTCAGTTTTAATATAAAAAATAAAATAAATCACATGACAGAGCCATACAACGGCAAGACATATTCTTCCGACAGGCACCCTGCTCATCATTATAAAACCAAATGCCATAACAATAGTAACACTTCCCATAATGGTACACTTGCTTTTTACCGTCATTGACCTTTTCTGAACAAAACTTTCAAGATGCTTTTTGTAAAGTCCGGTTGATGTAAACCAGGAATGAAGCCTTTCTGAGCTTTTTGCAAAACAGAATACCGTTGCCATATAAAACGGTACTGTAGGCAGTATAGGAAGTACGATTCCTATCGTGCCAAGTGCAAGGCTCAAAAATCCCAAAAGCACCCACAAAAATTTAAGCGGATTTGTTTTATTATTCATATAGATCTCCATTTCGTATCATCCTGCCGTAAGCACATATTTGTGTCCGTCAATCTCAGTCACACCAAGTTTCACACCGTAGAGCTGCTCAAGCAGTTCACTTGTGATAATCTCCTCCGGATTTCCCTGTGCAAGCACATTTCCGTCCTTAAGACCTATTATCGAATCGGAAAAGCGGATTGCCTGATTTATCTCGTGCAGTACCATAACTATCGTAATCCCAAACTCCCTGTTAAGTTTTTTAACAAGTTCGAGTATTTCAAGCTGGTATCTTATATCGAGATAAGTCGTCGGTTCATCGAGAAACAGAAGTTTTGTATTCTGTGCAAGTGCCATTGCTATCCACACTCGCTGCCTTTGTCCTCCCGACAATTTCCCAATTTCTCTCTCTTTAAACTCCAAAAGATTTGTGACCTCAAGAGCCATGTTTATAAGTTTCTCGTCATCACCATCCGCACCGCTAAACATCTTGTGATATGGTGTCCTTCCCATAGAAACAAGTCTTTCAACAGTCATGTCATCGGCAGCCGTATTGTACTGGTGAACGATGGAAACACGCTTAGCAAACTCTCCAAGTGACATACCGCCGATATTTTTTCTCTGTAAAAAAATCCTGCCACGGTCAGGTACGAGATTTTTAGTCATCAATGAGAAAAGAGTAGACTTGCCACATCCGTTCGCACCCAGAATAGTTGTAATCCTGCCCTTAGGAATTTTAAGCGAAATATTATTTAAAATTCTGTTCTTTCCATAAGAAAACGAAAGCTCCTTAACTTTCATCATATAATCGCACTTCTTATCGTCACTCATCTAATCACCTCTTCCCCCTGAGCAATAAAATGAAGAACGGTCCACCTATAACACTCATAACAACCGCCGCACTGACCTCATACGGGCGGCATATCGTTCTCCCTATAGTATCGGCAAGCAAAAATGTAAATGCTCCTGCGAACACCGAAAACGGTACAAGTTTTTTGTGGTCGCTGCCGACGAGTATTCTACCTATATGTGGCACGATAAGTCCAAGAAAACTTATCGCCCCGACAACCGCTGTCGAGATGCTTGCAAGCATTACCGCTATAACTGAGATTATTATACGAGTGCGGTTTACATTTACACCAAGACTTCTCGCCGTTTTGTCCTCAAGTGCAAGCAGGTTGCATCTTCCTATAAACAGCACCGAGAGCACAAGTCCCACGACAACATACGGAAACAATGTCGCTGCATCGTCCCATGTTTTCTGGGTGATATTTCCCTCGACAATAGATGCCACACCTGTTCTGTCACCTCCTGACATGGAGTTTACGACACTTGACATTCCCGTGAAGAATGCTTCTACGGCAACACCCGTAAGTATAATACGCAACGGACTTAAACCGCCTTTCCACGAAAGAGCATAAACGATAACAAATGCCGCTATACCGCCAAAGCAGGCGGCAACGGGTGTAAAGAAATAAAGCGTCGGTGCAAATGCTGTTATACATACTGCCGCAAATCCTGCACCGCTTGATATACCTATAATCCCCGGATCAGCAAGCGGATTTTTAAGCACCGCCTGAAACAGTACACCCGAAACCGCTATTGCCGCCCCCGCAAGCATTGATATTATTATTCTCGGAAAACGAAGGTCATAGATAGTTGCTACATCAGGATTGTATTTTATAAAAAGACCGTCAAACAACTTTTTAAATGGAACCTTTAGACTTCCTATATTTACCGATATGAAAAATAATATTACAAGTAAAATGATAATCATAACAAATGATACGATTGTTCTTATACGCTTATTTCTCAGATTTTTATGGTCTTTTGAAAGTATGTCATTTTCTTTTAAATCCATTTTAACCCTCATTTCTCCATATATTTTTATGCTTAGTGTGCTATCTAATTAATGTCCTGCACACCAGTAGCGGGTGATGCTTATCTGCGTTCAAAGTACTGTTTTAATTCAGCAAGTGCCTCTTTGTACTTAAAGGTCGCACTCATTCCAAATTTATCGTACGAAAGGTCATAGACTCTGCCCTCTTTTACGGCATTAAAATGTTTCCATATATCGTTTTTCTTAAAGTCATCATTAAACATTTTTATAACCTGTTTTGGCATCGCATGAGCCGCACGGAGTATAATATCAGGTTCTTTCTTTTTCATATCCTCCGTGTTTACCGTAAGAAATTCCTGTTTTGTGTCACTGTAGACATTTTCACCGCCTGCAAGCTCTACAAGATTTCCCACATACGAATTTGGAGTTGCTATTATGTAACTTCCCGGAAGTCCCATAAGAATAAGAACTTTTGGATGACTTTTAGTCTTATTCTCACTTTTATATTTCTTATAAAAAGCCACAAACTCATTTATAAGGCTGTCAGCCTCTTTTTCCCTGTCAAAAATAATTCCCAATTCCTGTATTGAGCGGTACATTCCCTGCACGCTTTTCAGATTTAAAAATGCCCACTCCGTATCAATGGCTTCATATTTAGGTTTAAGGTCACTTTTCAATGATGACGGAGACAATATCCAGTCAGGCTGAACCGAAGATACGATTTCCATATCGGGGCTCATAGCCGTACCGATTTTTTTGACATTTTTATATCTTGACGGAATTGTCGAGACTGTTGACGAACAGACACCTGCAAGGTCAATATTAAGTTTGTCACAAATATCTGCCGTAGCAGGCGAAGTTGCGATTATGCGTGGATTTCTCCCAAGTTTCTTAACCTTTTCTTTCGCCGACTCAACTGCCGCTTTCTCAGACTTATCTGTAATCTTAAGCATTGAATTTATATCAATATCTGCTGATGAATTTTTGTCTGCAACGGTTTCTTTTGTAGATGCCTGCTCTTTGTCCGGATGCTGGTTTACACAGCCGCCGAGCAGAAAAGAGATAGAAAAACCTAATATGACACCAAGTTTTAGCAATTTATTATGCCTGTTTGTGAAAAATCCATTTTTTATAAGTTTATTTTTCTTATACTTATTTGCGATAAACCCATTTTTTTTAACCTCATTCTTCTTCATCATCTTCCATCTCCTCTCCCCATCTTCGCCAGTTACGCCTGAAATAATAAACGACGCCTGCACCTGCCGCCATGAGAACAAGTCCCGATAATGTTATTGAAATCGTGAGCACTATCACCCATTTAGTCATTGTCATATTCTCTGACTTTCCGTTATTTCTGCCTGCGGTCTGTGTTCCATTTCCATCTGATGCCGTTTCCGACACTCCGTTGCCCTGTGAACCTGACGCATCAGAGCCGTTTTCTTTGCTCTCTGTTGAAAGGCTCAATCCCTGTGCATCAGAAAGTCCTGACTCCGAAAGTTCAGAGTTTACATCTGATGATGTATTACCGCTCAATGATGTATTGTCATTTTCTAAACCGGACGCATCCCCCGATAAATCACTATCAGAAGTTTTCGTGTTATCCGTCCTTGTATCTGACGATGCGTTTGCGTACACATGGGTAACAGCCATTCCCGATACCTTTCCTAACTTGACATTTTTAGCATATGCGTAAAATACAACATTTCTTCCCATTGGCCGGACATACATTGAAACCTTTACGATGCTGTTCTTATCAGAGAGAGAAATACAATAATCAGCCGTTTTTCCGTTACTGTCTGAGCCTTTTTTTGTCACTGTAGGACTGACCTTCTGCCATGATGCCGCCCCTCTTTTCTGCACATAAAACTTGTGGTCTGAAGTGTAATCCATAAGACCCACACACATTGTGAGATAACACTGACCGTTATCCGTCTGCTCCAACATTCCCGAAGTCTTAAGAACACTCTCTACCATTCCCTGTCCTGTCGCATATGAACTCTCGCCGCCTGCGTCCTCGACTTTGTTTGTAACCGGATGTCTGTAACAAGGCACTATATTACACGAATAAACTTTTCCGCTCACCACACTGCCCGATGTACCGCTTTTATTATCTGTTGCATCTGAACCTGCCACACTGTTTGACAAACTTCCGTCTGCCGTCAATGTATTTTTATCTGATACACTGTTTCCCGCCGAACTGCCGCCTTTTGATGTGTTTGTCTTTTTTGATGTGCCTGAATCTGCTGACGCTGTTGTCTTTTTTGATGACTTTTTACTCTTTGACGATTTGCTCACCGAAATGCTCTTTTTCCCTGCAACGATAGAATTAAGGTCAAGTTTAAGATAGACAGGCTGTGTTCCCGAACCTTTACTTATTGCATCCATAATAGGCACAAACACCTGCATAGGCACATAGCCGTTTTTCTTCGCTTCTTTTATCATAGGAAAAGAAACCTTTTTCGGATAATTTGTTCCGTATGTATCAGTCAGTTTCTTACCATTCTTCTTCTGGTAAGAAACGATTTTAGCCGCCGCAGCCTTACCCTTAGGTACACCGTTTTTTGTCACCTTATAGCCTGATTTAAAATATTTAAGCCTGCCGAGATACCCCTTTGCACTTCCAACCGTAAGTCCTGAAAAATCAAGTATAAGCGTGTATTTTCCATTTTTTACACGCAATAAAACATTGTGATTTATTGCTTTATCTGACATTGAGCTACTCTTTTTATCAGTTTTTAACATATTCCCTGTTATCGTGTAAGTTCCATCATTCAGCTTTTTTATATTCAGCTTCTTATTTTTCTTATAAGAATTTTTACTGCCCGTTGATATCGGCTTTTTCGTTGCTGTATTTTCCCTGTCCGTTGACGGCTTTTTCGTTGCTGTATTTTCGCTTTCCGTTGACGACGGCTTTTTTGTTTCCGATGGCTCTGCCGTCCCCACAATATCATCCGCCTTTTCGTCCGTTTTTTTAAGAGTGTTCCAATCTAATAACAATCTCGCAAACTGCGTTCCACCGCCCTTGTTTATAGCCTCCATAACAGGCACATAAACCTGAATCCAAGCCATACTCTGTTTCCATTCTATAGGCATCAACGCATAATGCGGATATAATTTTCCTTTTACATTTGAGTCAAGCCCCGTGTCAGGGTCGTTGTACTCATCATAAACTCCCTCATAATACTCAGTCACTTTTACGCTCTCTGCCGTTGCTGACTTAGGCACATTTTCACTGTCATTCCATGACGGAAAATAATAAAATCCATACAGATACCCTTTAAAGATACCCGATGTAAGTGACTTAAACTCCAATCTCAAACTTATGCTATTTCCTTTTTTTATAATCTTCATCAGCTGCGTAACTGCCGAATCACCCATTGACGGCTGGTCAAGAGTCGCATGTCTTAACTTTCCCTCAATCGTATAAACTCCGTCGTTAAAATCCCCTGCATAAACCCTCTTTGTACCCTCAAAAATGGAAAAATCCGACATGAGACTTAAAACAATAGCAACCGCCAAAATCCATGCCATCACCTTATGTTTTCCTAAAAATCTCATGTCGAACCTCCTGTTCACTAAAATTAAACTTTTTCTCTATATCAATTCATACCTGTATGTAAAGCGGTCATTCGCAATCTGCCTTTGCTGTTTACTGATAAACGCAGTCGCTTTGCGACCCGTAAGTATAAAATGCTTATCTGTATCCAAAAATCACTTAAATTTAGCTTTCTTTGCCCCAGCTTTTACTATCTGCTTTTTAAGGGATTTCTTTGTCTTAGCTGAAATACCCTTTGCAAACTTAACCGTCTTAAGTTTCTTGCAGCCCTTAAACGCATTGTTTCCAACTTTTGTCACATATTTTCCAATTATAACAGTTGTAAGTTTCTTATTATTCTTAAATACATTCGGTGCAATAGCAGTTACCTTAAACAGAACCCTCTTTATCTTAACCGTCCGTGGAACAGTTGCACTTTTCACATTTTTCTTTGCAGCAGTGAGTGTAACCTTTCCATTTGCTGTTACTTTATAAGTATTTCCTGCTACCTTTGCCTTTGTACCAACCTTTACTTTTTTTGTTGAACCTGCAGGCTTAGGACTGTTTGTCGGTTCAGGATTTGCTGGTGTATCAGTTTCTTCCGAATTATCAGGCTTCGCTGTATCTGTCGGTGCCGTCGTTGTGCCAGGCTTTGTTGTATCTGTCGGTGCTGTCGATGCTCCCGGCTTTGCTGTATATGTCGGTGCTGTCGATGCTCCCGGCTTTGCTGTCCCTGTCGGAGACGATGATGTTCCGGGTGTCTGCGATGCCCCCGGTTTTGCCGTGTCCGTCGGAGACAATGATGTGCCTGGTGCTGCTGAACTATCAGGTGCAGCCGACGCATTTGGATTTGCCTGTTTTGCCTCTGTCTCATTAAATGCCGCATCATCCGCTGTTGTCGCAGTAACAGTTGACAGGTCAAGCTTAAGATAAACCGGCTGTGTACCTGTTCCCTTTGTGATTGCTTCCATTATCGGTACAAACACCTGCAAAGGAACTGTTCCTGCTGATATATTTTTGTTATTATAAGAAAAATCGTACAATGCTTCAGGTATTACCTTTATCGTAACCTTATTCGGATAATCAGTTCCGAGCGTGTCAGTAAGTTTCACTCCGTCAGTATATGTTTGATAATCATCAATCGTAACATCTTTTAATATTCCTGTAGGATTTGCCTGTGTATCAGGTTTATATCCTGTGTCATAGTATCTTAATTTGCTGAGATACCCCTTAAGACTTCCGATAGTAAGGCTGTTAAAATCAAGTGTCAGATAATAAACTCCATTTTTAACGGTAAGTTTTATATTGTGATTTATCGCACTGTCACTCATTGATACCGTTCCGTCAGGTTTCTGCATATTTCCCGTAACTTTATAAACTCCGTCACTCAATGAAGCAAAGCCTAAAGCCTGCTCATTTTCATCCGTCAATGCGGTAAGTGTGTCCCAGTAAAGTGTAACTGTTGAATCAATATTAAATTTACCTTTATCAAAGTTAACTCCCGAAACAACTCCGTCAAGTTTTTTCATGGCTTCAACATAAAGATAAACATTATTTACATAAGTCTGTCTCAGACCGTCAAGCGGAACTGTAATGTTCGTCACGACATTCTGCTGACCAATAGTTGGAACTTCGGCTGACTCCGTCTCATAAGTCACCCCGTCCATAGTAAGATTTTCCGCTGAAATATTATTTCCCTTATACCAGCCGTTATATCCTAGTACATAAAGCGGCTCTTTGTCAGAACCGGAAACCATCTGATATGTAAGGTACATTTTTCCCGAAGCGTCAACACGGATATAACCGAGTGCCTTTTTCTCTTCCCCGACAAGTCCGTGGTCAACAACATCCGTGCGGTCCTTTAACTCAATACTGTAAAATCCCGGCTTTAATGCTTCTGTAGGTGCATCAGGGATAACTTCCTTTTCAATCGTTACGCCGAGTGCATTCATTGCCGCTTCTTTAATGGCATTTGATGAAGCTGTCGCTCCTGAAACCGCATCAAGTCCGTTAAGTTTTTCAGCATCATTGCGGTAAAGTCCGACAAGTTTTTCTTTCATTCCTTTTGCGGCTTTGTTGAAATAAACCTGATTTTCATCTGCAGAATCGCCCTTAAAATCAGAACCCTCTATGACAACATCACTTATCTGACCGTCTTTTACGCTGACTTTTACGCCTACATTATATTTTCCGAACTGCTGAACCTCTGACACTCCCTGCTCTGTTGTATAGTTGAGCGAAGTATCTCCCGAAAGCACGGCATTTGCATAATCTACCAAAAGATAAGCGTCAGGTGCATAACCCATTGCTTCAACAAACATACTCATATAAATTCCGTTTTCCGTCTTTGCCGCATCAGGAATCTTAAATGAAATCTCCTTTGGAACTGTCTTTGCTTTCTGTTCACTTCCGTTTGTAAAATACACATCCTGTGTTGAGATTACAGTCGCATTGACAGACGCATCACCTTTATTTGGCTTTGTCTGTGACTGATAAATCTTATAATCCGTTGCATAATCAGTCGCTGTTCCAACTGTAACGCTTCTAAGCACAATATTGAGAGCTGCATCGCCGTTCTCATCAATTTTAAGCACTCCGTACTTTCCGATGCTCTCCTTTGCCGCTGACTCCTGCTCAAGATTATTAGCGTTTTTAAGTGACAACGGCACTATATATGTGCTGTTTTTACTGAGAGCTGTTGCTGATTTTCCAAATGCCACCGTACTGTTTTCAGCGGCAAGAGCCACCACATCATCTGTGGCAGCCCATGCACACTGACCGAATACCATGGCTCCTGCAAGCATTACTGCCGCAAATTTTGTCTGCCATTTCTTCAATCTCATCTTAACTCCTCATTTCTTAAGTCGATACCTCACCGGCATGACCTACATTGCCTTTGCGTTAATAAAAATTATTTTTTAATAGTTACCTTTACTGTTGAAGAATACTTTCCATATACTTTCTTCTTTCCTGAAACTCTGTATGCCCTTATTTTGAAGAAGTATGATTTTTTCTTCTTTAATTTTTTATTTGTATATTTGACAATACTACCCTTTTTAATAGTTGCTATCTTCTTAAATTTGCCTTTCTTCTTGTCAGCACGATATACTTCGTAGCCTGATGCCTTTGAAACTTTCTTCCATGAGACAACAGCTTTAAGTTTCTTGACATTCTTTACTTTGACACCCTTAACTGCCGCAACCTTAACCGTTTGTGTCTTTGTCGGCTTCTTAGTTGGTTTTACCGTCGGCTTAACTGTTGGTGTTGCTGTTGGTTCTGTTGACTCTTCCGGCTTCTTAGCCGGCTCTGCACTCGGTGTGTTTGCCGGTGCCGGCACTGCACTTTCTGTCGGTGCAGGTGTCTGTGTAGGTGTCTGGCTTGGTATGCCCGGTGCTTCTTTCTTCTTAAGATTTGATATTGCAGTCTGAATATCAGCCGCTGCTTTATCAAGTTCTGCCGGTGCCGCACGCTCTGTGATTCGCTGTCCTGCTGCCGCAACCGCATCCTTTAATGCCTTATAAGACTCTGCCGTATAATCACCCTCTGTGATTGCATCTGCTTCTTTTATCTTTGCTTCAAGTGCTGTCTTATCTCCTGCTTTTACAAGTTTTGCAACTGCACTGTCAAGTGATGCCTTTGCATTTACCACACTATCTTTTTCTTTGCCCTCTGCCGCTGTTTTTGCATTTGCAACTGCTGACGCAATGTCCGCATCTTTCCAGCTTGCAGCCGTGTATGAGTTTTCATCTAATGCTGATGCACTCTCAATGGCACTGTTAAGTCCTGCTAATTCGTCAGAAGAAGCAACCTTTACAAGTGCTTTCATGGCATTTATAAGTTTTGTGACAAATTCTTTTGAAATATCTTCTGTCACATCATCATCTGCTGTTGCATCTACTTCATCATAAATTTCTTTTGCTGTTTTATAAGAGCTTTCCGTGTATTCATCAGGATTTAATTCCTCAAATACTCTCATCTGTTTACCGAGTTCTTTTGCTGATACAGTGAATGAACCGTCTTCATTTTCTTTAATACTGTACTGTGCCGTGCGTACCGAACCCTCAAGAAGTTCCTTTGCAGCTTCCTGTGTAATTTCAGTTCCCTGTAAATCCTGCTTGCCCATTACCCATGTACTGTCATAAATATGTGTAGGACCTGCTCCCATTAACGCTGTGAGATATGCCGCACCTGTTACTTTTGTACCATTCTTAACATATACATGACCTACTGACATCAATGCCATTGCTAACGCCTCAACATTTACACCGTCAAGTACAAGAGCTGTTGTTTTTGAATTACCTGCGAACACGGCGGTGCTTGTTGTGATTTTTCCTGTCTTTTTCTCTGAGCTGTCTACAATAGTACACTTTCCTGCATTTCCTGTGATTGCATTGTCACCGAGTTTCAACAGATAACCATTGAGGTCGAGCGTAAAGTTTTTGTAGAATGTAAATGAGTCTGCTGAACTCACATCCATATCCTCGTTTAACTTAACAGTCTGACCGTCCTTAGCATAAATGAGAGCAAGTGATGCATCCTTTTCCTTTATGTTCTTGGCAACACTTCCGTCTGCATTGTAGATAGTTGCAACATATTTTGCATCCGGGTCCTCCTTTTCAGTACCCTCAACGACTGTCGTATATCCTGCATACTCTCCAGCACTTACCTCGCCTAAGATATATCCTGACTTTGTCTCATAAGGTCCGCTCACAGCACCCTTTCCTTCAACTGCCTTAAAGTAACCGCCCTCTATCATTGCAGGTGTTCCATTTACCAAAATTCCAACGCCTGACCTTGATTTTTCAGCCGAATATACACCATTTTTTATTGTGACTGTTCCTGCACCGTCTACCGTAAGTGCAGCTTTTAAGTTGTTGTTTTCCGCAAGGATTGATGTTACATTATCAAGTTCCGTATCTTCATTCGAGCCTAATGAAAGTCCGCTGAATTTGCTGTTCTTTACTACTGCCTTTCCTGAAACATCAACTGTTGCTTTGTCCGACACTTCACAATCTTCAACATCAGCACTTATTCCCATAAGCTCTAATTTTCCTAATTTACTGTTTTTTACAACTGATTTTTCTTTCCCGCCATGACCTACGGAAACCAGATTGTCCGTCGTACAGTTATCCATCTCAAAATCAATACCCTCATCGAGATAACCGAAATAAACATTATTTGTATTTCTGCCGTATCCTGTAAAGCCTGTTGTCACAGCTTTATTTGTAAGCATACAGTTTTTAAGAGTCACAGCGATATGAGGTAAATCCTGCATACAAACATAACCATCAGACATTATGTAGTTACCAATCTGTCCCTCAAGGGCAACTCCGTCAGCCGTAAGTGAACCAGCAGCCACGGCTATTGATGTAGATGTATCTATAGCCTCATCATAACGCTCATGTGTGATGCTTCCTGTCTTATCCTTACTGCTATCCTTTATTGTCACATCTCCTCTTACCGTAAAGATGTTAGCTTTCTGTGCGAGAGTATATCCGTTAAGGTCAAGTGTTCCGCCTTTAACAGTCACATCCTCATCAAATTCAGCATTTGAGGCAAGTTTGACAGTCACACCCTCACTCATTGTCTTAACTGCCTCTGCCATGTCAGTCTTTACATCAGCCTTTGCAGTAGCATCATATGTAACATACTCTTTTTCCATCTCGGAAATCGCCGTATCATCGCTTACTTTCTCAATGTTTGCCCAGTCAAGACCAATGCACGCATCCTGATTGATGCTCATAACACTTATATACATTCTGACTGCAACAACATTCTGCTTTAGGTCAGGCACAATAAATGAAATCTGGGCAGGCTTTTTCTTTCCGTTCACTGTATATGTCTTATCAACATGAGCCTTATAACGGTTTCCGCTTGTTGCCGTTGCATTTCCGTCAAGATAATTCTGTGTATTCTCATATACAGTCCAGTCATTTGCAGCATCTGACATCCCCATAGCTTCTATAGCCTGTGTTGCCGTCGTGAGTGTAGCAGTTCCGTCCTTGTGTATTACAAGAGTTGCATTTCCCGGGAAACAACCTCCCGCCATAGATGTCTCTTTCATATATCCTGCTGATGTGTACTGCTTTGTCGATTCGGATCTTCCTCCGTTCAACAGCTCAATAGGAATACTGTAAGTTCCGGGGGCAAGTTTCTTCTGAAAACTTCCTCGTCCGACAGTAACCTGTGCAAGCTCCAGCTTATCCATAGCAGCTATAAGTGCCTGCCTTCCAGTATATTCGTCGTTCTTGTCTCCACGAATTGATATTTCTTCATTTGCGATAGCGATTGCTGATGAAATAGCTTTTGAAGCATCCTTCCAGCTATCTGCCGTATAGTCTTCCTCATTGAGATTTTCAGCTTCTTTTATAAGGGCTTCAAGTTTTGTTTTATCACTTGACTTGATAAGTCTTGAAATATTGTCAGTAATATTGTTTGCAGCAACTCTAACATCATAACCTGATTCTCTGCGTTTGCCCGCATTTGTATCTATACTTTCCTTAAGAGTTTTTGCCTTAGTTACATTGTCTGAAATCTTACTTCCATAGTTCTTCCATGACTTCTCCGTATATTCATTTTCCGTATGTTCTTTAAGGAAAGTCTCTCCTGTTTCAACTGCTGCCTTAAGTTTCTCTATTTCGGCTTCGGTTGCTGCAGCCTTAAGTTTTCTCAACAGTTTCTTAAGATTACTGTCAGATGTTGATATAGCCGAACCCGTTGCCGTCTTTGCCTTTGCAACAGCTTCATCTATTTGTGGTTTATACTGTTCCCAACTATCTGTCGAATAGTCTGTCTCCACTAATGCCTCTGCCTTTTTTATAGTTTCTGCCAATGCTTCTGACGCCGCATCACTCTGCGAACTGCTCTCAGCCGCTTTGACAAACACCATATTGTTAGTCGGTGCACTTGTTACGACCAATGCCGCCGCAAGTATTCCTGCCGCCGCCTTACAAAAGATATTTTTCTTTCTCATGTTATCCTCCTTAAAAGAATAGAATTAAAATTGCACTACCTGCTTTTCAAAATCCGACCGATGTATTCGCTCCAAATATTTTAAGGTCAGGTTTAAGTTCATTTTGACAACCTTGAGTTACCTCTTTCTGTTTCAAGTTATATGCATCTAACTCAAATCTCAAAAAAAAGCTGCTGACAATAACTTAATTGGCAGCCACTTTGTTACCTCTATTGTCAACATCATTGTAAAAACGCTTTACATCGTTCCTTACGACGCTTAAGTATATCAGAGCATTTGATTTTTGCAAGAATATTTTTTTGATGCATATTTGCACGAAATCCATTATTAATTGAGAAAACTTAGTCAACTTCCAAATAATTCCATGCTGAAACCGCTTGTTTTCAGTATTTAATATTTTCGGTGCAATCGTGCAACTATTTTTTTACATGAGATATTTTATCAATAATTTCAGTGTTTTTTCGGCTTTTCTCCGACTTTTCTCACCCATATAGCCGTTTGAAAATGTCTTTTGCACACTTTTTTTAACACATAGTGCATTATTGCATATTTAAAGTTCACTACCCAACATTTTTATCTGCATTGAGGTTAAAAGTCTGATTGCAAGCCTGATTTTTCTTTATTGTATATTCGTATTATATTGTCATTGAAAACAATGCAACCGACTCCGGCATATGCACATTTCCCACCGAACATTGCATTTTCATATTTACTGTTCCGTTCATAAACTGACCTATGCCTGTTCCGGAGTTGACAAACTGTATCATATTTACCGGGATAAGTATCTCATCACCCTCTTTGATGGCATCTTTATATGTAATCCCATCAAAATACATGACCTTGCTCACCTCTCCCATCATCATATGACCGTTGACTGCTGAATTTGCAGATACTCTCTTTGATTTTAACCTTATCGTACCTTTTCCGTTTTTCACACTCAGCGTACAAGGATTTTCAAATCCGTTATTAGCCATTGAAAGCACATTGCCGTCCTCCGAACACATTCTGTAAAATACATACGAAAACTTATAATCACCATCCCTCATAAGTTTGCAAAGAATATTTCCGCTGAACGCACACTCCCCCCTGAGTTCATTTTTTATCCTGTAACGCTCATTGGCTTCATCAAGCACATTCATTGTCTCCTCGGATGCACTTAGTGCCCATCTGACGGCATCTTTTTTTGCATTTTCTTCGCTTATCCCCTCATAAAGCAGGTGATTAATAAAAATCCCAACCTTATATTTGTACTCCTCAATCTTCTTTTTGCCAGTCTCTGTCAGTCTCGGATGACGCTCGACTTTTTTATCCACAAGCCCTTCCTGTTCAAGTGCCGACAACACTCTGCTTATCTTGTAACTCTTTTCATTTAATATCTTAGCTATCGACGATACATTTTTTTCCTCGTCAACATTGTCGCAGAGTGCCATAAGCACCTGATTTTTTAAAACTTCACTATCATCATTCATGGTTCTTTATAAATCCCCTTTCCATTTTTTAATGTTTAGGTATTTGTCAAACTACTTATAGGCTATGTTAATTGTGCAAATGCCTATAATGTTTTATGTATTTACTAAGGGTCAAAAGCAGATAACAATGTATGTTTACATACAAATTGCTATTTGATGGGCAAAATACCTTTTTACCCCAACATCATTATATTTTAGCATGAAATAATTTTCCGATTAACCATGACTGATGAATAAAATTTATCAAAAAGCAGATATTTCTGTCACACTGACAGATTTATACTTGCCGCGACTTCCGTCTGTCCTCCTTCACTTTGCTCTGCCGAAATCATAGTCTGCTCTGTGGCAAGTTTTGAAGTATCTGTAATTGCCTGTGTCATATCAATGCCAATTCCCGCTCCCTGACTCTGTGCCATCATGATACCAAGATCTCCGCCGCCTCGTTTCCAGATTTCAATCTTTTCTTTGAGATAAGTCATATCCGCATCGAGCATTTTATTATTTTCCTCACCTCTGTGAGCCAGTTTTTCTTTTTGCTCCTGTTTCCTTATCTCCTCCTCAATCTCGTTAAGTTCTTTCTGCTGCCAGACTCTTATTTTTTCTTCAGAAATCCTCATAACAGCATCTTTCTTTGATGAAATATATTTATCATCATCCTTTTTGTTCATAACTTCCTGCTTGATATTTGCAAGTTTCTTTTTAGCAACGGCTATCATTTTCTTTGCATGGGAAATCGCAATATTAATCTCATCATCATCGTAATTTCCGCTTGCCGCCTTTCTCTTAAGAGCCGCAAGATTTGAACTTGCACTAGAAACGGCATTACTCGCCTGCGAAACACTTTTTGCACTCCGAATACTTGACGATACCTTTTTATAGCTGTAATTTAAAACTTTCTTTGTTTTCGTCTCTGTTTTTTTGATATTCTTCTGAGTCTCTTTCATCCTGTCAAGCATATCTTTCAGACTCTCAAGCTGTTTTTCAAACTTTTCGTATTCCTCTTCCTTTTTACTTTTCTGTGACTCCTTATCCGAAGCTTCACTAATCAAAACACTGTTCTCATTATCTTCACTATTTTCAATGCCGTTCTTATTCTTTCCTTCTGCCGTTTTATTTACTTTATCAGAAACATCATCCATATTTTCAGCCTTTTCATTACCCTCACTAAGTTCAAGCATAACACCGTCATCTTCCGTCAGATATGTACTTTTATCTCCGGTTCCCGCCCTGTTTACCGAAATTCCTATTCCATTCTCAGTTCTAATATCAACCCCGGAACTTTTCACGCCGGCATCCCTTTTAGCACTGCTGTATCTTCCGGCGGTCGATGTATTTTTCTTTCGCTTTGCATTATCCGTCCTGCTGCTCTTTGTTCCATTCCCAATCTGTTTACCCCCTGCCTGAAACAGAGAACCACTGTTAATTACAACTGCCATAAAACTCCCTCCTAAACTTGAGCCTTTTTTCTTTGACTCATTTTTTCATAATTCATTTGACACTGTCAGTCCGTCTGTATATTTACGATTCACTGTTCATCTCTGTTGTGCAACCGATAATTTATGACAATTCAGTCTTTCATATCTTAAATTTTTAATTTTATAAGCAGACTGCAGTCGTTGCTTCACAACTTATCTTTATAACTCCTTTAAATTTATATCGGCAGTTTTTAATAAGTATCTACAGTTTTATTTAGTTCTCATGAAATTTCCCACAATTTCTCAACATCAATTAACAGCAATTCAACCATATTTCCACTTATTTTCCACATGGATTTTGCAAGTTATCCACAAGTTATCCACAAATTGTGCATAAATCGTATTTCCAATCTCTTTTCTTGACTTTCGGGTATAGCAATGTTAAAATCCTTTTTGAACATATGTTCATATTAGACTTTTACAAAACTTACCACCATAAAAACAGGTATTTAAAAAACTTATATTATCCATAATTTAAGCGGCTATTTGCAATCCTCTCTGCTGCCTCCTCATAACACAGCCAGTTTTGCTATCGCCTAAAAATAAAGCACTTGAAAGGAACTGCTGCCTATGAAAAGAAACAGAAGTATTTTAAAAATTATTACATACACTTTATACATTATCATTTCATTTGTAATTTTAATATTTATCCTATATTATAGTAAAAATAAAGAAATAAAATTTATCCTTAGTTCCATCGGCATATGGTTTTTATTCTTCCTGTTCTGCGTCTATAAAATATGCAGGGCAAGAAAACGTGCAGGCTTTTTTGAAAAGGGCATATATGACGCTGTTGATTTTGACGATATGGACGGTTTTGAATTTGAAGACCTTACCTGTGATATTCTTGTTGCCAACGGCTTTGAGATTGCTGAGAGCACACAGAACAGCGGTGATTTTGGTGTTGATGTTATCGCCGAGAGAGACGGTGTTGTTTATGCGATACAGTGTAAAAGATACCACGGTCCTGTAGGCATTGATGCCGTGCAGCAGGTTTATGCCGGGCGTGATTTCTATGAATGTAATGTTGCCGTTGTTTTGACAAACAGCTATTTTTCAAGAGCAGCACAGAGACTTGCCGACAAAATTGGAGTTGTACTTTGGGACAGGGATATGTTTAAAGAATTATTATGATGGAGAAATTTATGAACACCATTAAAATATCAGTCAGAAACCTTGTCGAGTTTATATTAAGAAGCGGCGACCTCACGACCTCATCAGGTCTTAAAGACCCGGATGCCATGCAGGAGGGTGCCCGCATCCACAAAAAAATACAGCGAAAAATGAAAGCAGGCTATCAGGCTGAAGCGGCACTATCTCTCACCGTTCCCATAAATTATGACGGCATTGATTTTGAAATATGTGTGGAGGGGCGTGCTGACGGTATTTTTACGGATGATACAGGTTATAATATCGACGAGATTAAAGGTGTTTACAGAGAACTGGCATCTCTTGAAAATCCTGTTGAAGTCCACAGGGCACAGGCACTCTGTTACGGTTATATATGGGCATCAACCCATAAGCTTGACAGCATTGGAATACAGATGACTTATTGTCATATTCCGACCGAAGAAATCAAACGCTTTAATGAATATATTGATTTTGAAACGCTTGAAAAATGGTTTTATGATCTTCTCCACGAATATGCAAAATGGGCATCGTGGGAAATAAAATGGCATGAAAAGCGAAATCTTTCAATTAAAAATATTGAATTTCCTTTTGAATACCGTCCCGGACAGAACACTCTTGTCAAAGGGGTTTATCAGACTATTCTCAGGAAAAAAAGACTTTATATAGAAGCTCCTACAGGTGTCGGCAAGACGATTTCCACTGTATTTCCCGCTGTCAAGGCAATGGGAGAAAACTTAAGCGAAAAGATTTTTTATCTCACGGCAAAGACTATTACAAGAACAGTGGCACAGGATGCATTTAACATATTGACAGAAAATGGCTTACATCTAAAATATGTCACTCTCACCGCTAAAGAAAAAATATGTATTCTTGACAAACCCATGTGCAATCCCGGTTCATGTCCCCGTGCACTAGGACACTTTGACAGAGTCAATGATGCAGTTTTTGATGTTATAACACACGAAGAACATATCACACGGGAAATCGTGACCGAGTATGCCGAAAAGCACAATGTCTGCCCGTTCGAGATGTGTCTTGACATATCCACATGGGTAGATGCCGTTATCGGTGACTACAATTATGCTTTTGACCCAAATGCCTGTCTTAAGCGTTTTTTTGGTACAGAAGCATCATCAAACGACTACATTTTTCTTATTGACGAGGCTCACAATCTCGTTGACAGAGCAAGAGAAATGTACTCTGCAACACTTATAAAAGAAGAATTTTTAGCTGTGAAAAAACTCACCAGATTTATGAGTAAAAAAATCACAAATGCACTTGAACGCTGCAACAAATCACTTCTCGCACTCAAAAGAGACTGTGATGTACTTACGGAATGGGATATTCTTAACATAGAAGATTTCGTCATCAGACTCATGCAGCTTGCAAATTATCTTGATGAATATCTTCAAGACTCACGCAACAATAAACATGGTTCAAAAAATATCAACGGTCAGATAAATTTTATGGAATTTGATGGTGTGGACAACAGCGAACTTATTCCCGACACAAGAGAGCGACTGCTTGATTTCTATTTTTCCGTCAGGTCTTTTTTGAACACATACGAATTGCTTGATGAAAAATATATTATATACTCGGACTACTCGGATGAGGGTAATTTCAGACTTCATTTGCAATGTATGGACCCATCTACCAACCTTGATAATTATCTTAAAAAAGGAAGATGCGGAATATTTTTCTCTGCAACATTTCTTCCTATTAAATACTATATGGAACAGCTCGCAGGCGGAACAGATGACTATGCCGTCTATGCCCCGTCACCTTTTCTCCCTGAAAACAGACTTATAATGATAGGGCGTGATGTAAGCACCAAATATACAAGGCGTGGTCCAGCGGAGTACAAAAAGATTGCCGACTACATCACAGACTTTGTATCAACAAAAACGGGAAACTATCTTATATTTTTCTCATCATATAAAATGATAGATGATGTTCTGCCGTTTGTGGAGGAAAATTTCTCCCTGCAACAGACTGACAGTTACAACAACGAAAAAAACACAACACCTCGTATATTTATACAATCACCGTCAATGAACGAGCAGCAGCGTGAGGAATTTTTGGAGAATTTCAAGGCAAATCCCACAAACACAACACTTGGTTTCTGTGTCATGGGTGGGATATTCGGCGAGGGCATAGATTTAAAAGACAGCAGACTTATCGGTGCAGTCATTGTAGGCACCGGGCTTCCCATGGTCTGCACTGAAAATGAGCTTTTTAAGGATTACTTTGACAGAGAAGATAGATCCGGATTTGACTATTCTTACCGATACCCCGGCATGAATAAGGTCTTGCAGTCAGCAGGCAGGGTTATCAGAACCGACACCGACAGAGGTGCGATACTTTTACTTGATGAAAGATTTATGCAAATGTCGTACCAGAAATTATTTCCTAAAGAATGGTATCCTTATGAGGTTGTGACTAAAAATAATATGAGGGAACGAGTAAAGAAATTTTGGGAAAAGTAAAAGGTTAGGCGGAAAGATAATAGCCTGTCGAGAGCATTATGATGAATAAATACCCCGGCAGACATGCGTATATTTACAAAAGTGGCAAGGTATATTGCATAGAATAAAAAATCATATCTTTTGATATTCCCTTGACATATATAAAAAAAAGAATTATTATATATACATAACTCACTACTGTTTAACACACAGTAGCAACTATATATAACATTTTAAAATTATCTATGTAATAAATAATTTTAAGCATATTAATAGACTACTACAGAAAGGAGCTTTCTATGTCTAAATTTAATTCAGAAAATAAATTCATTAAAAATTTAAGATTTCACTTATCTTTTTATTTTAATGATATTGATATTTCAAATATTATAAGTGATTATGAAGAATGGTTTGAAAATGAAAAACTGCATGGAAAAACAGAAAAAGAAATTTGCAATTCTTTGCAAAATCCAGTAACCATAACCCAAAAATTACATTCAGAATTTCCACAAAAGCACTTATTTACAAATAATACAACAATACAAATGCTTTTAATTATAATAATACATTTTTTGTCTAATGTATTATGTTTAAATATATGTAATAAATATACATCAAACTTCTTAGCATATTCACTTTTAATTAATTTTTTACTTTTTATAATACCTATATTTTTTATAAAAGCAGAAGATAAGAATATTATAAAAACAACATATTTTAGTATAATAAATAACATATTTTTATTTGGAATTGATGTATCAATTGTTTTATTACAAAACTTTTTTTTACCAAATTTGAGATTTCATAATTCTGGCAAAATATGTACTTATATTATAACTTTAATTTCGCTTATTTTGTTTCTTATAAACATATACTTTTGTTTCAATAAGCTTTACAAAAATAAGTTCTTTGGAATTATTACAATTTTTCATGTTTGCACCGAAATAACACTACTACTATATTGTGAAAATCAATTACATATGTTATCTGATACAATTTCTGAATTTAGACTTTTAATGTTCGGAAATATATGTATATATTTTGAATTATTATTGTTATGTATTATCTTCTATATATTAAATTTAAAATTAAAGGAGAAATAATGGATTCACAGTTAAAACGAGGAATTTTAACCATATGCATTCTTCAATTATTAACTACAAAAGATGCATATGGTTATGATATCATAAAATTTTTGCAGAATTATTTCTATGATACAGAAGAGAGTACATTTTATGCAATATTACGAAGATTAAATAAAGATGGACTAACAGATATATATTATATAGAATCTCCACACGGTCCTAAAAGAAAATATTACAAAATTACAAATACAGGAAAAGAAAAACTAAATAATTATCTATCTTCATGGCATGAAATAGAACGGATTTTCTCAGACATAGGTATATTATAGAGATTTAATAACATAAACTACAATGGAGGATTTTAAAATAAAAAACAAAAATATTCTAATAAGTATGATTATCATTTTTTGTATTATTGTTAATAATAATACAGTAGCATCAGCAGCTACAACATCACATAATGACCAATACTCAACATACTATATAAAATATGATAACGATAATTTACTAGACAACGCCACCATAATATCTTCAGAATCTTATAGCGAAAATAACAGAAAAATAACAACCACAGTATATAAAAATATTGATGGCACCTTAATAACTGATACACTAAATACCCCCGTTAAAGTAACATCAATTGTTGCACCATTATCTTCAAAGGGTACAGATACTGCTACAAGGACACGCACAATCTCTAATTGAGGAAGCATAACTATTAAAGCAAGCTTCAAATGGTATACAAAAGGGTTTTTTAGTTATGTAAAATGTACAGGCATGAGTGTATCTCGCTCTTTAAAACCCAATGTTCGTGTAAACAAGTGGGAACATAGCTACACCTCTGATTATGTTAAAATTGGCAAAGCAACTGCTAAAGTAACATATTACTTTTATAATTCAAAAATTCCTGTTCAACATCAAAATGGCACATTTAAAATTACATTTTCTGATTCAGGTACAATCAGTGACAATGGCTAATAATTAATATATAATTAAGCTCTATAATATATATTAACTGAACCCCCATCTGTTAATCCCCCTCATCTGTTGAAAATATCCCTATAAAATCAATGGAATCTACATTAAATGGCGAACCTTCTATCATTCCATTTCTATATAATTTAATAAGTTTTTTAATACCAGTGCTTTCAAATTCTGCATTAATTTTGTACGCTTCATATACCATAATTAACTCACAAATATAAAAATCACCATTTTCCTTTTTTTAATTTCTTGTAAATTAGACTTAAAAATTTTAATAAAATCACATAATTTTTTCTATTGATTTTTCAAAATATTCGTACTTCTTTTTAGGAACAATATTATTAGTAATCGATATAACATCAAGCTATAAATTCTACATTCCCATAAACACCCCTGCCAAAGTGTTTCTTCTGATACTATACTTTATATGATTTTAATTACTCTCAAGTGAATTTTTGGAAAAGTAATCATTCATCCTGAAAGATAATAGCCTGTCGAGAGCATTATGATGAATAAATACCCCGGCAGACATGAATGTCTGCGGGGAAACAATTATGATGAGTACTCGTATAATATTACTTTTTCGGTATAAATTCATTGTAATTTCCAAGTATCTTCAAAATATTACTCATATTAATTCGATAATTATTTGCACGCAATTTACTTCCTTCAACACCAGTAATTCTGTTGTCCGCTTTAAATTTTGCCGCTTCTTTCTTTTTATCCTTATCCGCAACTCTTTTTCCTATATACACCTGTTCTATATCCTTGCAAAACCAAACAAATTCATATCCTTTTTCCTTACAATATTGCCTGGTATTCTTCAAAAACATAGCATCATTTTGATTTGTATCATAATTATCACAATCAAAACAATATATAACCTTAGATTGATTATCTTTGGATGTAGCTTTATATTGCGAAACTAAGCTCCTAATTTCTTTTTCTTTATATTTATATCTTCCTTTTCCATCCATATAAACTTCACTTAACTTAACATTATTATCATAATTATAAAAATGATTAATTGTCTCTTTAATGTATATCCAGTCTGATTTACATCCTTTATTTGTTTCTACCACAAAAATAAACTGAACCCCCATCTGTTAATCCTCCTCATCTGTTGAAAATATCCCTATAAAATCAATGGAATCCACATTAAATGGCGACCCCTCTATCATTCCATTTCTATATAATTTTGACGGCGAATAATTTCCATTTGTTTTCCATGGATAAATTTTATGGTCTTCTGATAAAAAATCAATTGATTTCTTATTTTGTTTCAAAATATCCATCGGTCCAACATTATGCGTAGTGAAGCAAAGTTGTCCATCTCCATATTCCATTAAATATTCCAATAACGCACATAAATAAACATCGTGAAGATTAGAATCAAACTCATCTATAAACACAATTCCGCCATTTACCATTTCTTTTAAATAAGCAAATAATTTAATAAGTTTTTTAATACCAGTGCTTTCAAATTCTGCATTAATTTTGTACGCTTCATATACCATAATTAACTCACAAATATAAAAATCACCATTTTCCTTTTTTTCAATTTCAATTTCTTTTAAATCAGACTTAAAAATTTTAATAAAATCACATAATTTTTCTATTGATTTCTCAAAATATTCGTACTTCTTTTTAGGAACAATATTATTAGTAATCGATATAACATCAAGATATAAATTCTCCATTCCCATAAACACCCCTGCCAAAGTGTTTCTTCTGATACTATACTTTATATAATTTTGATTGCTCTCAAGTGAATTTTGTGAAAAATAATCACTGTGATAATCAGATTGATCCATATAAACCTGTAGTTTTGTACCAAAACTATATAATAGACCAATACACAAAAACAAAACCGATTTCTCTTTTCGGTACTTTTCTATAATATTTTTAATTAAAAATTTATCTGAAAACAACGCTCCTACAGAAACCGTCGAAAGCAGATTTAATGTTTTATTAAAAAGTTCTACCGCTAATTCAGCCTTCTCTTCCATTCCGTAAACTGTTATAAATTCACCATTTAATGATTCAAAAAGAATTTCCATTGAATTACTTTTTGAAGTTGCTTTTTTAGTAGATAAGCATTCATGAGAAATAATATATTTCCCACTTTCATCCTTTGACAATTCAATGCAATATTTAAAAAGATATGTCTGTTTTTTTAATTTAGCTATATAATCAGCCTCAATATATAGCACTCCTGTCTTTTTGTTAATAATTGCATCTAAATTCTTTTGAGTAATAGGATTATTTAGATAACCTGAATCAGTAAGAATATTTTTTAATATTGCTACTGATGTCACAATCCCAGACTTTCCCGAACCATTCATTCCATAAATTCCTTTAATGTTATAATCCTGTGTTTCTGGACTCTTTGTAATCGTCTTTTTATAAAAGGAAAGTGATACCAGATTATCCAGAGTCTTTACCCCTTTTACTGAATAATTAACCAAATATATATCTCTCATATTCATCCTCACTTCTACATATGCAATCTGCTATTATTTAACGATTTTCTGTATGCTCCAAACTTAAATACACCAATCTACTTAATTAGTATATTACACATTTTAGCAAAAATAAATACAAAATGTATTTTTTATCTTTTATTATAATATAAATTAATATCTTTTAACAATAACTTTTATCAACATGCAACAATTTCTAAAATATATAATTAAGCTGTCCCTGTACAAAAAAGGATACAAATATGACTTTATTGTCATGCTTTGTATCCTTTTTTTACTTTGAAAGCAAGCAAGCGGATATTAAAATAATAACCTGCCTGCTGCCACATCAACATTCCAGCCTGCAACTGATATTATCTTTTAGTAAAACAGACATTCGCAATCCACCTTTACGACCTGTCAGCAGGAGCTTTTAACTCTCACTGATATAGACATAAACCACCGTTTAATGTTCTACGCACTAGAAAGTAGGAGAATGAGAATACCTACCAACTTGAATCTACGAACGATAATCTCCGTTAATCTTAACATAATCATAAGTGAGGTCACAGCCCCATGCTTTCGCACTCACATCTCCCTGTCCGAGGTCAATATCTATAAATATCTCGTCCTTTGCAAGTATCTTTGCGGCTTCGTCCTCTGAGAACTCAACACCTGCTCCATTTTCGCATACTTTCACACTTCCGACTTCTGAGCGAAGTGATACACTGACTTTTGCAATATCAAAATCAGCTTCTGCATAACCGATTGCACAGAGTATTCTTCCCCAATTTGCGTCCTCACCAAACATTGCACACTTAAACAATGGGCTTCTGATAACACTCTTTGCTACGATTATTGCTGTTTCAATATCTGGTGCTCCCCCGCAGGTACATTCAAGAAGTTTTGATGCTCCCTCTCCGTCTGATGCAAGCATCTTTGTCATATTTGACATTACGATATAAAGAGCCTGTTTGAATTTATCATAGTCCTCACCTTCGGCTGTGATTTCTTTATTTCCGGCAAGACCATTTGCCATTACGCTTACCATATCATTTGTGGATGTATCACCGTCAATGCTGAGACAGTTGTATGTAACCTTTACTATATCGCTGAGTGCTTTCTGAACCATCTCTGTTGTAACCGCAACATCTGTTGTAACAAAGTTAAGCGTTGTTGCCATGTTCGGATGAATCATTCCGCTTCCCTTTGCCATGCCGCCGAGATGACACACCTTTCCGTCTATCTCAAACTCTACCGCAACTTCCTTACGAATGGTATCCGTTGTCATTATCGCATCTGCTGCCGCCGTATGACCGTCTGTTGTCATTCCGTCAACAAGTTTCTTCATATAATCTTCAAAAGGTTTTACTGAAAGTCTCTGTCCGATAACACCTGTTGAAGCAACGATTACTTCCTCCGGTTTAATTCCCACGGCATCTGCAAGAAGATTTGAAACTTTTTCAGCAATCTCCTCGCCGTCAGCATTACAGGTATTTGCATTTTTTGAATTAACGATAACAGCCTTTGCCTTACCGCCACTTTTTTCAAGGTGTTTTTTAGTAACAATGATAGGTGCACCTTTTACTTTATTCTGAGTGTAGACACCAGCCGCATTGCATTCCGTCTCACTATAAACAACACCAAGGTCAAACTTTTCCTTAACCGGATTTATTCCACAGTTAAGTCCGTTTGCAACAAATCCTTTGGCAGCACACACACCACCCTCAATATATTTGTATCCGTCAAAAATCTCTTTAGTCATGTCGAGCCTCCTGTTTTTTATTATTAAACACTTTCTCTGAAGATAATGCCTTTTCATGAACCACACACAAAGCCAAAACTTCGCAGTTTTCTGTTTACAAGTGTTTTTTTATTATTTATTTGTTGTACTATGTACTTTCAACATCTTAACTCTTTTTTGAGATTTTCACAATACTTACTTTCTATAAGGCTTTTTCCATCTATTACCGCCCACACCCATCTACATCTGACAGCTTCTATTTTTCTTTTAAATTTTTAATTTTTATTGTAACTTTGCCGTCTTTTTCAAGCTTTTTAAGTTCATCCTCTGTCAATTTTACCTGTTTCCCATTTACATAATATGTCGCAGTTCCATCGGCATATGCAGTGCATGAAACTGAATCACCCTCTGCATATTCTTCGACATCATTTATTTCAACTGCAACCTTTGATTTTTTATCTTCTTCTGATGTCTTACTTATATCTGTTTTCGCCTGTGCTTTATTATCATTATCATCAGCTTTTTTTACTTCACCGGATTTCTTTAATTCGTCAGTTGCAACGGACTGTTTTTTGCCTGATACCTGCTCCGTTCTTATCTCTCCTTTACTATTTGCTTCTGTGAAAGCCTGAGCAATGCCGTTCTGCGTAAATACTGTCACAGCTCCTGCAAGTATAACTGCTGCTCCTAATGCTCCGATTGTTGTTGTTTTCTTAAATTTCATAATAGCCACTATCCTTTCTTTTATTGAATTCTTTCCAAAACCATTGGCAAAGAATGATAATTTATACTGTTTTTCCGCAAGGTTCAAAAGCACCATTGCATATTCTTTCCTGAAATCTTCACCGCATCTCAAAATCACCTGTTCATCACAAGCCATTTCAATATCACGGTTGATAAAAACATACATCAGCCATACAAGAGGATTGAACCAATGAATACAGACTGCAAAAACTGCTGCCACAAGTCCCCACCCTGTCAACACTAAATTTACATTGTTATTTTCAGAATACAGATTTTGCGGCTTTGACATCACTGATGCCCCTGCTGCATAATATATTCTGGACTTATTTTCACTTCCAAAAAGCCCACTCAAAATATTTTTTGCACCTCTGACCATTCCAATGAAAGGCTTTGCAATACCAAATGTTATCGGAAGATTAATCGGTATTATCAAACGAAGCAAAACAATTTTCCACATTGTTACGATAAATCTCTTTGAGAAATAATTTCCGGCAATTTTTTCTAATATAATCGTAAGTACAATAAGCACTCCTGCCGAAACACTCATGTCTATAAGCATTTAAACACCTCACTTCATTTGATTTACCATATCCTTTAACTGCTCCAGTTCTTCCGCCGTTAAACTGTTCTCAGACAACATTGCTGCAAAAAAATTCTTTTTTGACCCTTCAAACATACGGTCTATAAGTTCCTCTGTCTCATATTCCTGTGCATCTTTCTTTGAAATAAGTGCCCTGCATCTGAATTTTGGTTCAAATCTTTCAACAGCACCTTTTTCAATACATTTTTTAATAACTGTATATGTGGTATTTCTATTCCACCCTATTTCTTCTTTTAAAATCTTTGCTATATGTCCTGCTGTCAATTCACCCTCTTTCCATAAAATTTCCATAACTTTCAGTTCTGAATCATAAAGCTTTATTCCCATGGTAATTCCTCCCTGTATTTTCAGTTCAAAAAATGACTATTGCAATAGTTATTACACATTTATACTATCACGATAGTCATTTTCAGTCAATATTATTTTTGTGTTAATTCTGTGAACAATTACATACAACTGCACAGATTATTATTTCTTGTACTTTCCAACCAGCCGTTTCCCCTGACCGTTCAAACTTGAAGTTATTCATTTAATTCAGCCTCAATATCTTCAATGGTAGGCATGCCACCTTTGAACTCTTCTGGTATAAGTTTTGATAATTCATAACTAGAAATACCAAGTGGTTGGCTAGTAGATTCTAATGCATACCGAGCTTCTACTTTATCCATATCTTTACAAATCAGAAGTTACATTACTCAAAATTTTACAGATTGATAACCTTCGGTTCTTCTGTGAATGAATAAATAGTTGCGATGCCACTTTCAAAAACGAATACCGTCATCAAATTGGCAAACATGTGGCTGGTCTCCTTCTACCGTGGCAAAATAAAAAGTTTTAACAGGTAAATGGTCTATGTATATTATGCATTTGTTAACAGAGGGTCCCATCCGGTTTAATGAATTACAAAGAAAAATGCCAGAAGAAATGACACATACAACGCTATCAAGACAGCTGAAAAAGT